>Ga0098069_100096_pt1 | contig 54271 bp, 63 predicted proteins | sample 27_taG_FD_92584 | JGI IMG/M metagenome (GOLD analysis project Ga0098069, IMG submission 92584) | Marine viral communities from Cariaco Basin, Caribbean Sea - 27_WHOI_OMZ | ecosystem: Environmental > Aquatic > Marine > Oceanic | place: Caribbean Sea: Cariaco Basin | collected 2014-11-09
CTGGCCTTCCAGCCCGGCGATGCGGACCATGGTGAACTCGTCGAGATTGCTCGCCGAAATCGACAGGAAGCGCAGCCGTTCGAGCAGCGGGTAGCGTTCGTTCTCGCTTTCGGCGAGCACGCGCCGGTTGAACGACAGCCAGCTCAGCTCGCGGTTGGTGTAAAGGTCCTGCGCGGCGGCCGGGACGTCTTGCGCTCCGGCATCATTGGCCGGCGCCTGGGGGGAAGTTTCTGCAGTCATGGTGGTGCGGTGTGGAACATGGTCCTCGCATATGACGGTTGCGCGACAGTGTGGCCGACCGGCGCGCTAAAGGAAAGGGCGGGCGGTGGCATCTTGTTTCCTGCGGCTGCCGCATTTATGTCGCAACGCGCAATGAAGCGTACACACCTGCCTCTCAACGCCCTGCGCGTTTACGATGCCGCCGCGCGGCATCTCTCCTTCACCCGCGCCGCGGACGAGCTGGCAGTGACGCCCGCCGCCGTTGGCCAGCAGATCCGCGCGCTCGAGGATCACCTCGGCACGGTGCTGTTCCGCCGCACCAGCAAGGGGCTGGAGCTGACGCAGGAAGGTGCCGCGGGCCTCGACGCGCTGCGCGAAGGGTTCCTCAAGTTCGAGGAAAGCGTCTCCGCCATGCAGGCGGGCCAGGCTTCCGACAGCTATACGATCGCCTGTCCGCGCGAATTCTACGCGCAATGGCTGGCTCCGCGGCTGGCAACCTTCGGCGAGGCCAACCCCGATATCCGTTTCACCTTCGTTGCCGACGAGAACGCCGATTTCACCGAGGCGAACCTCGATTGCGCGATCCGGCTGGTCGACGGGCCGGGCGACCTGCAGGGCATCGAACTCGACGAGGCGCGCCGCGTCACGGTGGCCCGGCCCGCGCAGCACGGCGGCGCCCCCGACCAGTGGATCGATTGGGGCCTGCCCCTGCAGGACGGGATTGCGGCGCATGTCAGCGTGTCCAACGCGGGCCAGGCGCTGTCCTCGGCACTGGCCGGGCTGGGCAAGGCGATCCTGCCCGAACTGCTGGTCAAGGATGCGATCGATGCGGGTCGGCTCGAAGTGCTCGACGGGCCGCACACCGGCACGCGCGCCTACTGGATGGTGGCACCGACGCCGCAATGGCGGACCAAGAAGGTCCGCACGCTGGTCGAATTCCTGTCCGCGGAACTGTAATCCGGCCGCGCGCGGCGCGCCCCGAGCCGTCACGGCGGGCATCGCCGAAGACGGCGGCCGGATAGCGCCCAGCTTCCCCCGTTCCACCCGCCGCGCGGCAGGCGCGACCGCGCGTGCATGGTGAACCGATTTCAACCGGTTCTTAACCCGCGCAGGTAAGGTGATCTTAACGGTGGGGCGGTTAGTCCGGGGCCACAGGGGGCTGGCTTTGTGAACCGTATGCTGCAAAATCTTCGTACCGACACCAAGGGCAACGCGCTGGCGATCTTCGCCGCAGCCTTGGTGCCGCTTGTCCTTGTGGTCGGCAGCGGGCTCGACCTGAGCTTCGCCTACATGGCGAAAGCCAAGCTGCAAAACGCCTGTGACGCCGCGGCGCTCGCGGGTCGCCAGTCAATGGACGGCACCAGATGGACGAGCGCGAACGAAGCGGAAGCCGATAAGTTCTTCGACTTCAACTTCCCCGAAGGAACGCTGGGCGCGCGCGACCGGGTCTTCGATATCGGCAAGGATCCCCTCGACAACACGCAGCTCCTGGGTGAGGCAAGCGCCACGATTCCCACGATGCTGATGTATATCTTCGGCTATGATTCAATCCCGATCGAGGCCGAGTGCAACGCCAAGCGCGACCTGGGCCATAACGACGTGATGCTGGTGCTCGACACCACGGGGTCGATGGCCGAGCGTCCCTCGACCGGCGGAAGCAAGGACAAGATCGAATTGCTGCGCACGGGCACCGCGGGACTGTTTCGCGCGCTGGACGATACCAGCAACGGCTCGATCACCCGCTTCGGCATCGTGTCCTATTCGCACACGGTGAACGTCGCGAGCAGCCTGGGGAATCACGATGTCCTCAAGGACCAGCTCTACGCAGGCGAGCAGTGGGAGCAGACCGTTTGCTCCCAGACCAAAGACGGCTGGTGGTGGCGGACCGATTCTTGCACGACGAACACCTATAATGACCGAGACAACGCACCTAGCAGTGGCTACAGAAACCAGAGCAGTACGCGGCGCACCTATACTTACGATCCGCAGTACAAATATCCCGGCGACGTTACGGTAAAGATCAACAATACCAAGTGGAAAAACACCAACGGTTTCCGCAGCACGAGCGAAGGGTGCATCGAGGAACGCTCGAGTGTCGGGCAGCGGGGCAGCCCGGTGACTATCCTGCAGACGGTTAGCCAGGCTGACATCGACGAAACCGCTTCGAACAACGGCAACAGCGCCGCGTATCAATGGGGCCGCTACGATCCTGACAGTCAGAACGGCCAGTCGCAGAACGGGTGCCCGTCGCAGTCGCAGAAGCTGAAAACCTACGCGTCCGAAACCGCGTTCCAGAACGCCGTGAACGCCGCCACCGCCAACGTCACCGGCGGCACCTATCACGACATCGGCATGCTATGGGGGGCACGCTTCCTGTCGCCGACGGGCATGTTCGCTTCCGATAACCCGACGCAGCACGGCATCGTGCCGGTCAACCGCCATATCGTCTTCATGACCGACGGGAAGCTCGATACCGGCGATACGCTGTATTCGGCCTTCGGCGTCGATCGCTATCACAACCGGATCCAGGGGTCGCAGTCGCAGACGACCAAGCACATCAACCGCTTCGATTCGATATGCGACCGCGTGAAGTCGACCGGCACGACCATCTGGGTGATTGCGCTCGACGTCACCGATACCGACGATATCGAAGACTGCGCAACGACCTCCGACCATTTCTATACTTCCGACGGATCGGATCTCGAGAGCATCTTCGAACGGATCGGTCGCGGGATCGGCAATCTGAGGCTGACGCGGTGAGGCAGGCGATGTCCAGGCTGCGCCGCATCCGCCGGGACGAAAGCGGTGCGACGATCGTCGAGTTCGCGATCATCCTTGTGCCGATGGTCATCCTGCTGATGGGCGGGATCGAACTGGGGTACAACAGCTACGTGCGCTCGGTCCTGCAGGGCTCGCTCAACGATGCGGCGCGCCGGGCCGCGGTGGAAGCGCCTGCGATCAACGCGTCGGGATCGACCGTGGAGGAAAAGGTCGAGAACCTTATCCGCGGCACGGTACGCAAGGTCTCGCCGAATGCGACAGTAAACGTCACCCAGCAGAGCTATTTCGATTTCTCGAACATCGGGAACCCGGAGAAGCTGATGACCGATCACAACGGCAACGGCCAGTTCGATGCCGCCGACGGCGACTGCTGGGAAGACGCGAACGGCAACGGCCAGTTCGATACCGACGCGGGCAAGACCGGGCAGGGCGGGGCCGAGGACGTCGTCCACTATACCGCCGATGTCAGCGCGCCGCGGTTGTTTCCGCTCCACGCGTTCATTCCCACGATCAGCCCGACCATCGAAATCGAACTGCAGGCTGCAGTGCGCAACCAGCCCTTCGGGCAGCAGGCCAACGCGGCGGTGATCTGTGCTTGAGATGCTGCGCTCCCTGCGCCGCGACAGCCGCGGCCTCGCCCTGACCGAGTTCGCCTTTGCGGCGCCGATCTTCCTCACACTGGTGCTGGCCGGTCTGGAACTGACGAACCTCGCCCTGGCCCACCTGCGGGTCAGCCAGATGGCGATGACCGTGGCCGATAATGCGGGCCGCGTGACCTCGGGGATCGACGAAGCCAATATCTACGAAGTGTTCAGCGGGGCGGAAGCGAATTCCAGCGCGCTGGGGTTCAAGGAAAACGGCCGTATCGTGCTGTCCAGCCTCGAGCACAACGGGCGCTCGGGCAGCAGGGAAGGGCAGACCATCGTCTGGCAACGCTGCTGGGGCGACGATACGGCTGTCTCGTCGTCCTATGGCGTCGAAGGCGACGGCAAGAACAACGACGACCTCGAGTTCGGGATGGGCAATGGGAGCAACACGATCACTGCGCTCGAAGGCACCGCGGTGATGTTCGTCGAGGCGACCTACGACTATCAGCCGCTGGTCGACACCGGTTTCTTCGATCCGCCGACGATCCGCTACGAAAGCGCGTTCAACGTGCGCGGGCGCCAGAACAACGAGATCAGCAACACGCAGAACCTCGACGAGATGGACTGCTGAGCGCAGCCCGCGCGGTTCCCGCCGTTCCTAGCCTGCCGGGCCATCGAAATGCGCGAAGATGTCGCTCACCCCGGGCGGGTGGCGTTCCTCGCGCAGCCGGTCGAGCGCGGGGGCGACCTCGAGCCGGTATTCGGCCTGCGGTCCGTCCTGCCCGACATGCACCCCGCCAAGCCGCTTGATGAAGCTGCGCGCGGCGTCGTTTTCCGACAGTACATGCGCCCGCAGCGCTTCCATCCGGCCCGCCGCGGCGTCGATCAGCAGCGTCGCGGTGAGCAGCCGGCCGACGCCGAGCCCGTGGTAGGCATCGACCACCCCGACCGAGAATTCCGCCACCGCATCGCCCGCATCGGGGCGCATCGCGTGGACCACGCCCATCGCCGGCTGCGCGGGATCGGTCAGGTCGAGCGCGCCCCAGGCGAGGTGCAGCACGCCATCGGCATCGAGCAATCGTTCGATCACCCAGTCGGGCGGGCTCGCCCCGCCGGAGAAGAACCGCAAATAGCGCGAGCGCGGGCTCATCGCCGCGATGCCGGCGCGCAGGCGTCCCTCGTCGCCGGGGGTCACCGTGCGGATGCAGATCGCGCGCCCGTCTTCCAACCGGGTGACGATCGACGCCTCGCCGCAATCGTCCGGCGCGCGCAGTCCCGCAGGTATGTCGCCGCTGTCGGCCATCGATCCTCTCCACGCTGTGCGGCACTCGCCGCGCGCGGCCGAGCCTAAAGCCATTCGCCGCGCCGCGCCAGCACCTCCGTCGCCCAGGGAACGCTCACCCGGCCGAGCCCCCGCGCAGCCACGCCAGCGCGCCCGCCGCCATGCCCTTGAACTTGGGCCAGCCGTCCGGATCGTCCGCCAGCGGCGCACAGGCGAGCGCGGCGTCGCCGGGCAATTGCCACTTGATCCGGTGATACAGCTTCGAGCGGCTCAGCGGCGAGCGGATCAGCCACAGACCGTCGGCCAGCGGATGCCCGTCGCCATGCAGGTCGAGCGGTCCCGCGGGCGCGGCCTCGGGGTCGTGCCACACGAGGTACAGCGCCGCCGCGTCCCCGGCGGTATCGGTGGCTGCGGCGGGCGAATCGCTTGCGGTTGGCGGCATCGTCGATCTCCTTTGTAACTCAAAGGTAAAGGCCGCTTCGTGGTTCCACCTGCTTGACCGACTCGCGGTGCCATTTTACCCCGTAGCCATGACCTTGGCCTCTCCCTGTATCGGCGTTTGCCGCCTCGATCCGGCCCAGACCTATTGCACCGGCTGCGGCCGCAGCTGGGGCGAGATCGGCGAATGGACCGTGGCGAGCGAGGCGCGCCAGCGCGAGATCCTCGCCGCGGCCGAGGTGCGCGCCGCCGCCGCGCTGGCCGGCGATCCGCCCACGGGCGTGCTGCGGCTGGAACGCCGCGCGCCCGCGCACACCCCGCGCGACATCACGCATCTGGTCGACCCGATGACCGGCGGCCGCGCGCTGCAGCGCTGAACCGTTCCGCCATATCCCCGGCGCCTCGCGCATAGCGGTCAGAACGGCGGGTCCGCTTCCATCTCTGCCAGGATCGTCCGCGCGCGGCGCACTGCGGCATCGTCCCACGCGGGCAACTGCGGCTCGCCCTCGGCGTCCTCGGCCTCCCACGCATCGGTGATGTCGCTCGCCCTGGCACCCGCCGCCTGCCGCTGGCGCCACAGCCGCCGCCGGCGGAAGGTCTGCAGCGCGATCGCGCGCGCGGCGACCTCGTCCTGCAGGGTCCGCTTGATCTCGGCCACTTCGGCGCGCGCCTGCGCGGCCAGCTCCTCCCACACCGGGTGGCCGGGGCCGACCTCGCGCGCCTGCGCGCCGTAGCGCGCGGGCAGGCGGTGCGCGAGGAGGAAGCGCAGCAGCGCATTGTCGGGCTTGTCCCAATGGCCGAGGATCTCGCCGCCCGAGACGATCGGCGTGCGCGTGCCCAGCATGGCGCGCTCTATCGCCATGTCCTCGAGCCGCGCCGCCCCGCGCTCGAGCGCCGCGGCACAGGCCCCGGCAAATCCCTCCGCCCCCGGCCGCGCGCGCAGTTTGTACAGCGCCTCGAGGCTCTTCCCGATCCGCTTGGCCGCCAGCTTGACGATGCCCGTCGCGGCAAGCGTGGCGACAAAGCGGCGCTGGAGGTCGGGCGTGATCGAATTGCGGCGCGGGTGAGAATGAAGATACGGCTCGAACGCGAGCAGCGGATCGTCAGCATCCGGCTCATCGCCGAGATGCGCAACGGCTGAGGTCGCCTGTCGAGGCGTGGCGCGAAGGTTCTTGGTCATAGCTTGGGCGCGGAGTCGGAGCGAAAGCGGAGACGGCACGTATGTGCCAACGCGAGGAGCGGATCGTCGTACTCGGGTTCGGGCGCGACATGCGCGGCGGCGGAGGTGGCTTGGCGGGGTGTTTTTCGTTTGGCCTCAAGCGCCGGCGTTCAAATGCGCTCACTCAGGCTATCCTCGCTCATGCGACCTGAAGGTCGCGTCGCTGCGGGCGGGCGGTCGCCCTTGCGGTCCGCTGGTCGCGGCCCGTTCACAGGATTGGGCGGAGGGCATGGGTGAGGGCGGTTCGAACTCATGGCCCACCTCACAATGCACACTCCCGCGAAGTAGGAAAACGCTTTCTAGCAGGCGCTATTTCCCAGCCGCAGGCGAGGCAAGGCCGACCGGCCACCCGAGCCTATGCGAGGAGCCAAGGCGCACGGATGCGCGGCGCCCGACGTTTGAGGGCCGACAACAAAAAGACTGCAAATAGGAGAATGGCCTTGAGCCGTGGCGTCTACTGAGCCGCGACTGAGGCAAAGCAAATTAAAAGCGCAAATTGTGACCCTACGGGGTTTGTCTAAGCCAACGAGCGTGGAGGCGTATTCATGCGTCACTTGAGGGCTACAAGGCCCCAAATCGAGGAACGGGTTCCGGCCAGGGGATCAAGCTGCCGCCGTCGACTAACGCGAAAAAGACTTATATGAACGCGGCTCCAACCGATTTCAGCCATCTTGGTTATTAACCGTCATCGGTACACTATCCTGATCTATGGCAAACGACCAGCATGCGATTTCTCCATCGTGCTGGTCAAAGACCTTTGCGGATAACCGGCCAGGATGAGTAATTATCAGACTCTGCAATTCTATTACCGCACGATTAATTTCTGTCTCACCGTAATCAATCAGGAGTGGCCCCTCTTTAAGCAGATCGTCGTTCAAGAAAAACTTCAACTGAAGAGCTTGCTCACTTCCCTCGTTCTGCTCGCGCTCTGAAACTAAAACAAACGAGAAATTCGGAAGCAAAAGAGGAAATGAAGCTGCTTCGATGCCTTCAAACATGTTAACAATACTGAGCCGTCCGGAATTCGCGTCGATAATGATATGCTCAGCGCAAGCAATCAATTTTATAATCATTTCAGAAATCCAGAAGTTGCCGCGAGTTAGACGCCCGACTGCTCGCTATGTTGCGCTTGGTCTGAAAACGGCTTTCTCGAAATTCGAAATTTGATTGAATCGTAGGCTTCACAAATTTTCGTAAGAACTTAGAAACCGCACCTACCCATCGCCGTTCGTCGACATCCTCAAATTCCTCAAATATCTTTGGATCGCCTTTGAAGGATAGCGCCGCCATTAAAATCATAGGGCGAACTTTGTCATTAAAATCGTTTATTTCGGAGGATAAGGAATTGCGAAGCATTTCAATAAGATGATCTTTGGTAAACTTGATGTGCAAGTTGACGACACTTCGCTCAAGGCGCATTTTTCGAACAATGAATGACGGGGTGTTGGCCGCCAGGTAGATTCGGCGGCAACCATCAAACTGCTTTTCGTCTAGATTTATCATTTCAAAATCCGATAATACGAGATTTGGGCAGGCACGTACGGACAATCGTCTTCGTAATGGATCACCTCGTGCGCTGACCCCCATTTACTTAGTACCTTGATACGAGGTAATAATGCTAGTTTCTCTATCGAGGTAACAATCCCGGAATGCGATATTTCTCCAGTATCGTCTCGATAAATGCAAATATCGCCTGGCAGGACATTCGTCTTTTCTACGGGCGCGTAGCCATCGTCTTCCAAGATGTTTCGGACGCACTGCGTTAGATAGACTTGTGTTCGGCGTGATGCAAAAGTTAAACCGTGACAATTGTAGCTATAACATACCTCTGTCGGCCGGTGCTGTGCACCAAGGTATTTAGCTTTCAAATCGCTTGCTGCAAGTATCTCACCGGGAAGAGGTTCGTTGTCATTGAACTCGTTCCTGATTGCGGTGCTCTGCCGAGTCTCTAGCGCCAATTCTCCCATATCCGCTCCATGTCAGCATAATTTGCCCTAGGAAAGCTTAATCCACCCATCCCCTGACCCCATCCCCCCATCCCACTACGTGCGCCCCCATCCGGTGTAGGAACCGCTCGCGTCATCCCTCGCCGGTCAGACAGAGCCGAACATTGTCGGTCATGTCCCAGAGGCTTCCATCCTAGGCATCCCAGTGCCCACCCGCTACGCCAGCACCCATGTGCAATCTCTACCGCATGACCAAACCGAACTCCGAAGTCGCGCGCTGGTTCGATGCGATCGACCAGCTTGGCGGGGCGAATTTCGGGGAGGAGGTCTTTCCCGGCTATCCCGGCGCGGTGGTGGCCGAGGGGGGCGCTTGTGTCGGTGACGTGGGGCTTCCCGGTCAACCGCAAGGGTGCGAAGGGGCAGCCGCTTAAGCCGAAGCCGGTCAACAATACGCGCGCCGACAAGCTCGACGGCTTTTTCTGGCGGTATAGTTTCGCGGAACGGCGCTGCCTGATTCCGCTGACGGCGTGGGTGGAGGCGGAAGGGCCGAAGGGCGGCAAGACGCGTAGCTGGCTCTCGCTTCCCGATGGCGGATTGCTCGCCGCCGCCGGGGTCTGGCGCGATAGCGACGAATGGGGCCGGTGCTATTCGATGGTGATGACCGAGGCGGCAGGTCCCGCGGCCGATTGTCACGACCGCATGCCGGTGATCCTCGCCCCCGATGATTACGGCATATGGATTGGCGGTGATGCGGAGGCGGCGCGGGCGCTGTGCCGGGCGTGGACCGGGCCGCTGGCGCTCGACCGGACGCGGCAGCCGTGGGCGGGAGGCGCGGCGCAGGCTACGCTCCTGTAGGACCCTTGACCGCGCACCCCCATCCAACTATGTGCGCCCCCATCCGGTGCAGGAACCGCCTCGCGTGATTCCCTCACAGGGCAGATAGAGCTGAACATTGCCGGTCATGTCCCGGAGCCTGGTGCGTCATGCGCCCGGGCTTTTTCTATTGCAGCGATCCTCATGGGGACGCTCGGGGCAGCCGTCAAAGTAACCCGGTGGCCATGTGGGCCGTGGGTGGAGTGATTCAGTTCAGTCGTCATTCCAGCGAACGCTGGAATCTCGTGCCGCTTGCGTCGCGCTTGCGGAAACAGACCCCAGCCTGCGCTGGGGTGACGCTGGACCAAATCACCCCATCGATAACCCGCTAGTCGTCACCTTCAACGCTTTGGCCCATGCGGGCCGGGCACACGGTGAAGAGAGAACTCATGCCGACGATCAACCAGCTGGTCCGCAAGGGCCGCGTTCCGCAGAAGGCCAAGAGCAAGGTCCCTGCGATGGAACAGAACCCGCAGAAGCGCGGTGTCTGCACCCGCGTCTACACGACGACCCCGAAGAAGCCGAACTCGGCTCTGCGTAAAGTGGCCAAGGTCCGCCTGACCAACCAGCGCGAAGTCATCTCCTACATCCCCGGCGAAGGCCACAACCTGCAGGAACACAGCGTCGTGCTGATCCGCGGCGGGCGTGTGCGCGACCTTCCCGGCGTGCGCTACCACGTGCTGCGCGGCGTGCTCGACACGCAGGGTGTCAAGGACCGCAAGCAGAGCCGTTCGAAGTACGGCGCCAAGCGTCCGAAGTAGGGTTTTTGTTTTCGGGTGCGGTCGACACATCCGTGTCGACCTCTGCGCCAGCCCGTCTCCCCCTCCCGACCACCCATGACATTGTCCGATAGGGTGGTCGGGAGAGGGAGCCGGGCCGACACAGAGCCCGGGAATTGGTTTTCACGCGGATCCGGTTCGATCCTCCTCCCGGCTACCCCTACGAGGTAGTCTCTGGGTGACCGGGAGGGGGAGCGGGCCGGAGCCGCAAGGCGAAACGGAGGTTTCGCCGCACTCCGAAGGAGTTTGAGAAAATGTCACGTCGTCGTCGTCCCGAGAAGCGGGAAATCCTGCCCGATCCCAAGTTTGGTGATCAGGTGCTGTCGAAGTTCATGAACAACCTGATGTATGACGGCCGCAAGGCGGTTGCCGAAGGCATCGTCTACACCGCGCTCGACGTGGTCGAGGCCAAGGCCAAGGCGAACCCGGTGGAAATGTTCCACACCGCGCTGGAAAACATCAAGCCGCAGGTCGAAGTGCGCAGCCGCCGCGTCGGCGGTGCGACCTACCAGGTCCCCGTCGAAGTGCGTCCCGAACGCGCCCAGGCGCTGGCCATCCGCTGGCTGATCTCGGCGGCGCGCAGCCGTCCGGAAACCACTATGTCGGCACGCCTCTCGGGCGAGCTCATGGATGCGGCCAACAACCGCGGCAATGCGGTCAAGAAGCGCGAAGACACGCACCGCATGGCGGACGCCAACCGCGCCTTCTCGCATTATCGCTGGTAGGGCGCCCTGCTTGTAAGGCCGGGGGAGGGGGTTTCCTTCCCCACGGTCTTCAAGCGGTCATACTGATACCCATATGGGGCGTGCAGCTGCGCTAACCCCGAAATCGAGGAAATCCACATGGCTCGCGAATATCCGCTGGAGCGGTACCGCAATATCGGCATCATGGCCCACATCGATGCCGGCAAGACCACCACGACCGAGCGTATCCTCTACTACACCGGCAAGTCCTACAAGATCGGCGAAGTCCATGACGGCGCCGCGACGATGGACTGGATGGAGCAGGAGCAGGAACGCGGCATCACCATCACCTCGGCCGCGACGACCACGTTCTGGCAGAACGAGGACGGCAAGGGCGAGAAGCACCGCATCAACATCATCGACACCCCCGGGCACGTCGACTTCACCATCGAAGTCGAACGCAGCCTGCGCGTGCTCGACGGTGCGGTTGCCGTGTTCGACGGCGTGGCCGGGGTCGAACCCCAGTCCGAAACCGTCTGGCGCCAGGCCGACAAGTACGGCGTCCCCCGCATGTGCTTCATCAACAAACTCGACCGCACCGGCGCCGATTTTTATTATTGCGTCCAATCGATCATCGACCGTCTCGGTGCCACCCCGCTGGTGCTCTACCTCCCGATCGGCGCGGAAAGCGACCTGTCGGGCGTGGTCGACCTCGTGAATAACCGCGGTATCGTCTGGGAAAACGACGGGCTTGGCGCTGACTTCAAGTATGTCGACATCCCCGCCGACCTGGCCGACAAGGCTGCCGAATATCGCGAAAAGCTGATCGAGACCGCCGTCGAACAGGACGACGATGTCATGGAAGCCTATCTCGAAGGCGAAGAGCCCGACGCAGCGACGCTCAAGAAGCTGATCCGCAAGGGCACCATGGCGCGCGACTTCGTGCCCGTGATCTGCGGCTCGGCGTTCAAGAACAAGGGCGTCCAGCCCCTGCTCGACGCGGTGGTCGACTACATGCCGAGCCCGCTCGACGTGCCGGCCATCAAGGGCGTGCTGCCCGACAGCGACGAAGAGCAGACGCGCCCGTCTTCGGACGAAGCGCCGTTCTCGGCCCTGGCCTTCAAGATCATGAACGACCCGTTCGTCGGCTCGCTCACCTTCACCCGTGTCTATTCGGGTCACCTGACCAAGGGTTCGGTCCTGAACTCGGTCAAGGAGAAGAAGGAAAAGATCGGCCGCATGTTGCTGATGCACTCGAACAATCGCGAAGACATCGATGAGGCCTTCGCGGGCGACATCGTGGCGATTGCCGGCCTGAAGGAAACCACCACCGGCGACACGCTGTGCGATCCGGCCAATCCGATCATTCTCGAACGGATGGAGTTCCCCGAACCGGTCATCGAACTGTCGGTCGAACCCAAGACCAAGGCCGACCAGGAAAAGATGGGCGTCGCGCTCAACCGCCTGGCTGCCGAGGATCCCAGCTTCCGCGTGTCGACCGACCACGAAAGCGGTCAGACGATCATCAAGGGCATGGGCGAGCTTCACCTCGACATCCTCGTCGATCGCATGAAGCGCGAGTTCAAGGTCGAGGCCAATGTCGGTGCGCCGCAGGTGGCTTACCGCGAATATCTCGGCAAGCCGGTCGACGTCGACTACACCCACAAGAAACAGTCGGGTGGCTCGGGCCAGTTCGGCCGCGTCAAGGTCAAGGTCACCCCGGGTGAGCGCGGCCAGGGCTTCGTCTTCGAAGACGAGATCAAGGGCGGTAACATTCCGAAGGAATACATCCCCGCGATCGAGAAGGGCTTCCGCGAGCAGGCCGAAAGCGGCCATCTTGTCGGCTTCCCGATCATCGACTTCAGCGTCACGCTGTACGACGGTGCGTATCACGATGTCGACTCGTCGGCGATCGCGTTCGAAATCGCCGGTCGCGGTGCGATGCGCGAAGTGGCCGAGCGTGCCGGTATCAAGCTGCTCGAGCCGGTGATGAAGGTCGAAGTCGTGACTCCCGAGGACTACCTCGGGGACGTCATCGGCGATATCAACTCGCGTCGTGGCCAGATCCAGGGCACAGACAGCCGCGGCAATGCCCAGGCGGTCGATGCTTTCGTCCCGCTGGCCAACATGTTCGGCTACGTGAACGAGCTGCGTTCGTTCACTCAGGGCCGTGCGCAGTACTCGATGCAGTTCAGCCACTACGACGAAGTGCCGGCGAGTGTCGCGCAGGAAGTCAAGGAGAAGCTTGCGTAAGCCAGCTTTGAGGTCTAGGGGCGGCGCCTGATTCAGCGGGCGCCGTTTCCTCCCCGCAGAAATCCCAAATTTTAAGACAGAGGTTATTGGAAAATGGCGAAGGAAAAGTTCGAGCGTAACAAGCCGCACGTCAACGTGGGCACCATCGGTCACGTTGACCATGGCAAGACCACGCTGACCGCGGCGATCACGAAGGTGATGGCCGAAACCTATGGTGGTGCGGCTGTTGATTTCGCAAACATCGACAAGGCGCCCGAAGAGCGCGAGCGTGGTATCACCATCTCGACCGCGCACGTCGAATACGAAACGGACGGACGTCACTACGCGCACGTCGACTGCCCGGGTCACGCCGACTACGTGAAGAACATGATCACCGGTGCCGCTCAGATGGACGGCGCGATCCTGGTCGTGAACGCAGCCGACGGCCCCATGCCCCAGACCCGCGAGCACATCCTGCTTTCGCGTCAGGTCGGCGTTCCTGCGCTGGTCGTTTACCTCAACAAGGTGGACCAGGTCGACGACGAGGAAATCCTCGAGCTCGTCGAACTTGAAGTTCGCGAACTGCTCACCGCCTACGATTTCGATGGTGACAACATTCCGATCATCAAGGGTTCGGCTCTGGCCGCTCTTGAAGGCCGTGACGACAACATCGGCAAGGAATCGATCATCGAGCTGATGAAGGCCGTCGACGAGCACATCCCGCAGCCGGAACGTCCGGTCGACCAGGCATTCCTGATGCCGATCGAAGACGTGTTCTCGATCTCGGGTCGTGGTACGGTTGTCACCGGCCGTGTCGAAACCGGCGTTGTGAACGTTGGCGACGAATGCGAAATCGTCGGCATCAAGGACACCACCAAGACGACCGTCACCGGCGTTGAAATGTTCCGCAAGCTGCTCGATCGCGGCGAAGCCGGCGACAACATCGGTGCGCTCATCCGCGGTGTTGCACGTGACGACGTCGAGCGTGGCCAGGTTCTGGCCAAGCCCGGTTCGGTTACGCCGCACACCGAGTTCAGCGCAGAAGTCTACGTCCTGTCGAAGGACGAAGGCGGCCGTCACACGCCGTTCTTCGCGAACTACCGTCCGCAGTTCTACTTCCGCACCACTGACGTCACCGGCGAAGTGATCCTTCCCGAAGGCACCGAAATGGTGATGCCGGGCGACAACGTGACGATCAACGTCAAGCTGATCGCTCCGATCGCCATGGACGAAGGCCTGCGCTTCGCAATCCGCGAAGGCGGTCGCACCGTCGGCTCGGGCGTCGTGGCCAACATCACGAAGTAAGCTTCGTCGATCACAGTCAAATCGCGGGCCCGCTCCTCGTCACGAGGGGCGGGCCTTCGTTTTATGAGAGCGTGCTAACCGTTCTTCGGGCACGGGTTGCCGTGTCATATTCCGTCATCTTCAGATCGGCGGGATTGAGGGGTTGCCAGACCGGTGACTCACCCGTATAGGCGCGCTCACAGGATGAGGAATCACCGCCATTGGCGGCCTCGACAACGAATTCATGAAAGGTCGCCCGTTCCGGGAAACCGGGCGCTGACAGGGCGGGCCTTTCTTTTTTGTGGACCTTTGTTGGTCCATTGGCTCTTTCGCATCGGTGTAGGTAATGGAAGCTCAGAATATCCGCATTCGCCTCAAGGCGTTCGACCATCGCGTTCTCGACCAGGCAACTGGCGAAATTGCAGACACCGCGCGTCGTACGGGTGCACTTATTCGCGGCCCCATTCCTATGCCGACGCGCATCGAGAAGTTCACCGTGAACCGCGGCCCGCACATCGACAAGAAGTCGCGCGAGCAGTTCGAGGTGCGTACCTACAAGCGGCTGCTCGACATCGTGCAGCCGAACGCCCAGACGGTCGACGCGCTGATGAAGCTCGACCTTGCTGCGGGCGTGAACGTCGAAATCAAGCTCGCTTAAGAGTTTGCCGCAAGTCCCGCATGGCGGGATTTGCCGTCGAGCTGGCCAGACGCTAACTGGCCGCAAAGTTTCGGGGCACTCGATAGCCCCGCTGGACCGCGAGGTTCGGCAAGACATCGGGATACCGCCGGATTGATCCGGGTCTGCGTCCCCCGTCTCGCTACCAAGGCAATTTGCCGAGGTGGCACTCAGCCCGGACGGGGCGACGCATCTTAAAACGGGTTGGCAAGCACCTCGGATGGGCCGGGGTGCCTCTGTGTTAGGAGTTTTACGATGCGCACAGGCGTTATCGCAAAGAAAGTCGGGATGACCCGCCTCTTCCAGGAGGACGGCCGGCACGTGCCGGTTACCGTTCTCGCTCTGGAAAATTGCCAGGTTACTGCTCACCGCACCGAAGATCGCGATGGTTATTTCGCGGTTCAGGTCGGCTCGGGCGAAGCCAAGCAGAAGAACGTCAACAAGCCGCAGCGCGAAGCTTTCGCCAAGGCTGAAGTTCCGCTTAAGATGAAGGTCGCCGAATTCCGCGTCGACACCGAAGAAGCCCTGCTTCCGGTCGGTGCCCGCATTTCGGCCGAACACTTCATTGCCGGCCAGAAGGTCGACATCACCGGTCACACCCAGGGTAAGGGTTTTGCCGGCGCGATGAAGCGCTGGGGCTTCGGTGGTCTGCGTGCAACGCACGGCGTTTCGCTCTCGCACCGTTCGCACGGTTCGACGGGTAACCGTCAGGATCCGGGCCGCGTGTTCAAGGGCAAGAAGATGGCCGGCCACATGGGCGACCGTCAGCGCACCCAGCAGAACCTCGAGATCGTTCGCACCGACGCCGATCGCGGCCTGCTCTTCGTCAAGGGTTCGGTCCCGGGCGCGAAGAACGGTTGGCTGCTGGTCAAGGATGCGGTCAAGATCGCGCACGGCGAACTCCCGTTCCCCGGCGTGATGTATCGCAACCGCGACGAGTTCGAGCATCAGGAAGCTGATGCCGGCCTGGTCGAGAGCGCTGCCGAGCACGAGCCCGGTACGGAAGTTTCCCCCGAGCAGCAGGAAGCGCTGCTGAAGGAACAGGAAGCTGGCGCCGAAACCGAAAACACCACCGATACGCCCGCAGCCGACACCGGCTCGGACGAAAACAAGGAGGGCTGATCCGTGAAGGTGAAGGTCCAGAAAATCGACGGCAAGGCGTCGGGCGACATCGAACTGAACGATGACGTCTTCGGTGTCGAGCCGCGTGCCGATATCCTGCATCGCGTTGTCACCTGGCAGCTCGAAAACCGCCGCGGCACCGCCCGTCCGACGCGTGAGCGTTCGGATGTCGCGCGCACCGGCAAGAAGTTCGGCCCGCAGAAGGGTTCGGGCGGCGCTCGTCACGGCGACCGCGGCGCTCCGATCTTCATTGGCGGCGGTAAGGCTCACGGCGCGCGCAAGCGTGACTTCGAGCAGTCGCTGAACAAGAAGGTCCGCGCACTCGGCCTCAAGATGGCTCTGTCGAGCAAGGCGAAGGACGGCCTCGTCGTCGTCGACAGCCTCGAGCTCAAGGACGCCAAGACCAAGGCGCTCAAGGGCCTGTTCGACAAGGCTGGCTGGAACGGCAAGGTTCTGGTCATCGACGGCGCAAGCGTCGACGATGGCTTCAGCAAGGCGGCCCGCAACCTGCCCGGCGTCAACGTACTGCCGGCCATGGGCGCGAACGTCTACGACATCCTGAAGCACGACACGCTGGTCCTCACCAAGGACGCGGTCGAAAAGCTGGAGGCCCGGTTCAATGGCTAAGAAGCAGGAAGTGGAAGCGCGTCACTACGACGTCGTGCTCGCACCGCACATCACCGAGAAGGCCACGCTGGCGTCGGAAAACAACGCCGTCGTCTTCAAGGTCGCCAATGATGCGAGCAAGCCGCAGATCAAGGAAGCGATCGAGGCTATCTTCGACGTCAAGGTCATGGGCGTGAACACCATCGTGACGAAGGGCAAGACCAAGCGCTGGAAGGGCAAGCCCTACAAGCGCACGGACATGAAGAAAGCCATCGTCACTCTGAAAGACGGCGATTCCATCGACGTCACCAGCGGTATCTGAGGGGCTAGAGAGAAATGGCACTCAAGAACTACAAACCAACGAGCCCGGGCCGTCGCGGCCTGATCCTCGTCGACAAGTCGGGCCTCTACAAGGGCAAGCCGGTCAAGTCGCTCGTCGAAGGCAAGCGCAAGACCGGTGGCCGCAACAACAAGGGCCACGTCACTTCGCGCGGCATGGCCGGCGGCCACAAGCAGAAGTACCGCTACGTCGACTTCAAGCGTCGCAAGTGGGACGTCGAAGGCACCGTCGAACGGCTTGAATACGATCCCAACCGGACCGCGTTCATCGCCCTGGTCAAGTACACCGACGGCGAACTGGCCTACATCCTCGCTCCGCAGCGTCTCGCTGTCGGCGACAAGGTCATCGCTGCCGAGAAGGCCGACACCAAGCCTGGCAACGCCATGCTGCTCGGCCAGATGCCGGTCGGTACGATCTGCCACAACGTGGAAATGAAGCCGGGCAAGGGCGGCCAGATCGCCCGCGCAGCCGGTTCCTACGTCCAGCTGGTCGGTCGTGACCGCGGCATGGTCATCGTGCGTCTCAACAGCGGCGAGCAGCGTTACCTGCGCGCCGACTGCATGGGAACGGTCGGTGCCGTGTCGAACCCGGACAACCAGAACCAGAACCTGGGCAAGGCCGGTCGTCGTCGCTGGATGGGCATCAAGCCGCTGACCCGCGGTGTCGCCAAGAACCCGGTCGACCACCCGCACGGCGGCGGTGAAGGCCGCACCAGCGGTGGCCGTCATCCGGTCACTCCGTGGGGCAAGCCGACCAAGGGCGCCCGTACCCGCAAGAACAAGCAGACGGACAAGATGATCATCCGTTCGCGCCACGCGAAGAAAAAGAGGTAATCCGACATGGCTCGTTCCGTCTGGAAAGGTCCGTTCGTCGAGCTCAGCCTTCTGAAGAAGGCAGAGACCGCCCAGGACGCCGGTGGCTCCAAGCCGATCAAGACTTGGTCGCGCCGTTCCACCATCCTGCCGCAGTTCGTTGGTCTGACGTTCAACGTCTACAACGGACACAAGTTCATCCCGGTCTCCGTCTCGGAAGAGATGGTCGGCCACAAGCTCGGCGAGTTCGCGCCCACGCGCACCTTCCCGGGTCATGCTGCCGACAAGAAGGGTAAGCGCTGATGAGCAAGCAGAAAGCACCCCGCCGCGTTGCGGATAACGAGGCTCTGGCCGTTGGTACCACGATCCGTGGTTCGGCGCAGAAACTCAATCTCGTTGCCGGTCTGATCCGCGGCAAGAAGGCCGAAGAGGCGCTCAATATCCTCGCTTTCTCCAAGAAGGCGATGGCTAGGGACGCCACCAAGGTCCTCGCATCGGCGATCGCCAATGCGGAAAACAACCACAACCTCGATGTTGACGCGCTGGTCGTTGCCGAGGCTTCGGTGGGCAAGTCGATCACCATGAAGCGGTTCCACACGCGTGGCCGCGGCAAGTCGACGCGCATCCTGAAGCCGTTCAGCCGCCTGCGCATCGTCGTCCGCGAGCAGGAAGAGGCGTAAGATGGGTCAGAAGAGCAATCCGATCGGTCTGCGTCTGCAGATCAACCGCACCTGGGACAGCCGCTGGTACGCCGAAGGGCGCGACTATGCCAAGCTGCTCAGCGAAGACATCGAAATCCGCAAGCACATCGTGAACAGCCTGCCGCAGGCGGCGATCTCGAAGGTCGTGATCGAACGTCCGGCCAAGCTGTGCCGCATCTCGATCTATGCAGCCCGTCCCGGTGTCATCATCGGCAAGAAGGGCGCGGACATCGAAAAGCTGCGCACCAAGCTGGCCAAGATGACCGCAAGCGAAGTGAAGCTGAACATCGTTGAAATCCGCAAGCCGGAAATCGATGCCAAGCTCGTCGCCCAGGGCATTGCCGATCAGCTGATCCGCCGTGTCGCCTTCCGTCGCGCCATGAAGCGTGCGGTGCAGTCGGCCCTGCGGCTTGGCGCCGAAGGCATCAAGATCGTTTGCGGTGGCCGTCTCGGCGGCGCCGAAATCGCCCGCGTGGAATGGTATCGCGAAGGCCGCGTTCCGCTTCACACGCTGCGTGCAAACGTCGACTATGCGGAAGCCGAAGCGCTGACCGCCTACGGGATTATCGGCATCAAGTGCTGGATCTTCAAGGGCGAAATCCTGGCGCATGACCCGACTGCCCATGACCGCCTGATGATGGAAGCCCAGACCTCGGGCGTCCGTCCGGCGCGCTGATTGCAGGATTAGGAAAGAACCATGCTGCAACCGAAGAAAACCAAGTACCGCAAGGCGTTCAAGGGTAAGATCCATGGCCAGGCCAAGGGTGGCACCACGCTGAACTTTGGGTCCTACGGCCTGAAGGCGCTCGAGCCCGAGCGGATCACTGCACGCCAGATCGAAGCGGCTCGCCGCGCGATCACGCGCCACATCAAGCGTCAGGGCCGTCTCTGGATCCGCGTCTTCCCCGATGTGCCCGTGTCGAAGAAGCCTGCCGAAGTCCGTCAGGGTAAGGGCAAGGGTTCGGTCGAATACTGGGCCGCTCGCGTCAAGCCGGGCCGCATCCTGTTCGAACTCGATGGCGTTGCCGGCCCGCTGGCCGCCGAAGCATTCGAACGTGCAGCAATGAAGCTGCCGATCAAGACCAAGGTCGTTGCCCGTCTGGGCGACACCGCCCACCTGGGAGGCGAATGATGGCCAAGACCGAAGACCTGCGCCAGAAGTCGGACGACCAGCTGTCCGAAGAGCTGACGACGCTCAAGCGCGAGCAGTTCAACCTCCGCTTCCAGGCGGCGACGAACCAGCTCGAAGCTCCGGCCCGCATCCGCGAAGTTCGCCGGACGATCGCCAAGATCAAGACGCTGCAGAGCGAGCGTTCGCGCTCGGCTGAAGCGAAGGCTTAAGGAGTAGACCATGCCCAAGCGTATCCTGATCGGGACCGTCACCTCCGACAAGACCGACAAGACCGTTACCGTGCTCGTCGAGCGCAAGGTGAAGCATCCCCTCTACGGGAAGATCATTCGCCGCTCGAAGAAGTACCATGCCCATGACGAGAAGAACGAGTTCACGCTCGGCGACGTCGTGCGCATCGAAGAAACCAAGCCGATCTCCAAGACCAAGACCTGGCAGGTGATCGACCGCGTTACCGCAGGTGGCACGCAGGCTGTCGAGGCTGACCTCGCTGTCGAAGCCGCCGGTAACTGAGCTTTATTGACGTAGGAACTGCCGGGCAATCGTCCCGGCAAGCCATTGAGAAGGAAACGGATCGATGATCCAGATGCAATCCAATCTCGACGTCGCGGACAACAGCGGCGCAAAGCGCGTCCAGTGCATCAAGGTGCTGGGCGGCTCGAAGCGCCGGACTGCTTCCGTAGGCGACGTGATCGTGGTTTCCGTCAAGGAAGCCCAGCCGCGCACGAAGGTGAAGAAGGGCGATGTCCATCGCGCCGTCATCGTGCGCACGAGGAAGGACGTACGCCGCCCCGATGGCAGCGTGATCCGCTTCGACAGCAATGCCGCGGTGCTCGTGAACAAGAGCGAAGAACCGATCGGTACCCGTATCTTCGGCCCGGTGGTCCGCGAACTGCGCGGCCGCGGCTTCATGAAGATCATCTCGCTTGCTCCGGAGGTGCTGTGATGGCTGCCGCAAAGATCAAGAAGGGTGACAGCGTCGTCGTCCTGTCCGGCAAGGACAAGGGCAAGACCGGCACCGTCGCGAAGGTCATGCCGAAGGATGGCAAGATCGTCGTCGAAGGCGTCAACATCGCCGCGCGTCACCGCAAACCGACCCAGCAGAACCCGCAGGGTGGCATCGACCGCTTCGAAGCGCCGATGCACCTGAGCAAGGTTGCGCTGGCAGACCCTAAGGATGGCAAGCCCACTCGCGTCCGTTTCGAAGAAAAGGACGGCAAGAAGGTTCGTGTCGCCGTAAAGTCCGGGGAGACTATCGATGGCTGATTATACGCCCCGCATGAAGCAGCGCTATGACGACCAGGTCGTCAAGGCGATGACCGAGAAGTTCGGCTACAAGAACGCTCTCGAAGTCCCCAAGCTGGAAAAGATCACGCTCAACATGGGCGTCGGCGAAGCTAGCCAGGACAAGAAGAAGGTCCAGACTGCGGCCGAGGAAATGGCCCTGATTGCCGGTCAGAAGCCGGTTATCACCAAAGCCAAGAAGTCGATCGCGCAGTTCAAGCTGCGTGAAGGCATGCCGATCGGTTGCAAGGTCACCCTGCGCCGCGAACGCATGTACGAGTTTCTCGATCGTCTGGTGACCGTGGCCATGCCGCGCATCCGTGACTTTCGCGGGCTCAACCCGAAGTCGTTCGACGGCCACGGCAACTATGCCATGGGCCTGAAGGAACAGATCATCTTTCCCGAGATCAGCTACGACCAGATCGACAAGGTCCGGGGGATGGACATCATCGTAACCACGACGGCGAAGACCGACGACGAGGCGCGCGAACTGCTCCGCCTGTTCGGTTTCCCGTTCCCGGCTGAAGAGTCGGCAGAGAAGGAGGCGGCGTGAGCCGCTAATAGAGGAACTTAAGTCCAATGGCGAAACTGAGTTCGATCAACAAGAACGAGCGTCGTAAGAAGCTCGTCAAGCAGTATGCGGAAAAGTTCGCGAAGCTTAAGGCTATCGCTGACGATGAATCGCTCGACGAGACCGAACGCCTGATGGCGCGTCTCAAGATGGCGGAACTGCCGCGCAATGCGAACCCGACCCGGGTGCGCAACCGCTGCTCCACCACCGGCCGCCCGCGCGGCTACTACCGCAAGTTCGGGCTCAACCGCATCGAACTGCGCGACCTCGGCAACAAGGGCCTGATTCCGGGCCTGACCAAGTCGAGCTGGTGAGGTAAAGACAAATGGCTATGACCGATCCCCTGGGTGATATGCTCACCCGCATCCGCAACGGCCAGCGCGCGAAGAAGGACAGTGTCCTCTCGCCCGCCAGCAAGCTGCGTGCGAACGTCCTCGAAGTGCTCCAGCGCGAAGGCTACATCCGTGGCTACAGCGATGACGCTTCGGCCAAGCATGCACAGCTGCGGATCGAACTGAAATATTTCGAGGGCGAACCTGCTATCAAGCATGTTGCCCGCGTCTCCAAGCCGGGCCGCCGCGTCTATTCGGGTTCGAAGGAACTTCCGATCGTGCGCAACGGCCTTGGCATCACCATCGTCTCGACGCCCAAGGGTGTGCTTTCGGACGCCGAAGCGCGCACCGAAAACGTCGGCGGCGAAGTGCTGGCGGAGGTGTTCTGATGAGCCGCATCGGCAAACGTTCGGTGGCGATCCCCAGCGGGGTCACTGCCAACATCAATGGCAACACGCTCAGCGTGAAGGGTCCCAAGGGCTCGCTCGAAATGGGTCTTTCCGACCTGATCGAATACAAGCTGGAAGACGGCGAGATCTCGGTCAAGCCGGCCAACGAGACCCGTCAGGCGCGCAACCATTGGGGCATGCAGCGCACGATGGTTTCGAACCTGGTCGAAGGCGTGACCGAAGGCTTCACCAAGGTCCTCGAGATCAACGGTGTCGGTTACCGTGCGCAGGCGCAGGGCAAGAAGCTCAAGCTTCAGCTCGGCTATTCGCACGACGTCGATCTCGACGTGCCCGAGGGCATCGAGGTCAAGACGCCCGACCAGACTACCGTCGAAATCAGCGGTATCGACAAGCAGGCCGTGGGCCAGTTTGCGGCGAACGTCCGCAAGTGGCGCAAGCCCGAGCCCTACAAGGGCAAGGGTATCAAGTACCGCGGCGAGTATATCTTCCGCAAGGAAGGGAAGAAGAAGTAAGATGGCAAAGCTCTCTCTCTTTGAACGTCGCCGTCGCCGCGTCCGCACCGCGCTCCGCAACGTGTCGGGTGGCAGGCCCCGCCTGTCGGTGCACCGCACCGGCCAGCATATCTATGCGCAGATCATCGACGATTCGGCCGGCAAGACGCTCGCCGCAGCATCGACGCTTGGCGCGGACGGTACGGGTGCCAATATCGAAGCCGCCAAGAAGGTTGGCAGCGATATCGCCGCTGCTGCCCAGAAAGCCGGCGTAACCTCCGTCGTGTTCGATCGCGGTGGTTTCCTGTTCCATGGCCGCGTCAAGGCGCTGGCCGACGCCGCTCGTGAAGGCGGGCTGGAGTTCTGATGATGGCTGACGAAAACAAAACCGAAAACACCGAAGCCGAAACCAAGGTCGAAACGACCGAGGCCAAGGCCGAGACCACGCCTGCGGTCACGAAGGAAGATCCGGCTGTCGCCGACACGCCTTCGGAAGCCGCAGCGAACCAGAGCCCTGCACAGGGTGCCGAAGGGCAGCCGCAGCAGCGCGAAGGTCGTGGCCGTGGCGGTCGTGACAACCGTGGCGGCGGTGGCCGTGGCCGCGGTGGCCGCGACAACAACCGTCGTGGCGGACGCCGCGAGGAAGAAGACGACGGCATCATCGAGAAGCTCGTCCACATCAACCGCGTCAGCAAGACGGTGAAGGGCGGTAAGCGCTTCGGGTTTGCTGCGCTGGTCGTGGTGGGTGACGGCCAGGGCCGCGTCGGGTTCGGCAAGGGCAAGGCCCGCGAAGTTCCCGAGGCGATCAGCAAGGCGACTGCCGCTGCACGCAAGATGATGGTCCGCGTCCCGCTGAAGGAGGGTCGTACCCTCCATCACGACGGCAAGGGTCGTTTCGGCGCGGGCAAGGTTACCGTTCGTACCGCACCTCCGGGTACCGGCATCATCGCCGGCGGTCCGATGCGTGCCGTGTTCGAAAGCCTCGGCGTTGCCGACGTGGTGACCAAGTCGGTCGGTACGTCGAACCCCTACAACATGATCCGCGCCACGTTCGACGCGCTGACCAACCAGACTTCGCCGAAGTCGGTGGCTCAGCGTCGCGGCAAGAAGGTCGCTGACCTGCTTGGCCGTGGTGGCGCTTCGGTAGCAGAGGCTGAAGCCGACGCCGCCGCTATTGCGGAGTAAGATCGATGGCCAAAGCGAAAACCGTCAAGATCAAGCAGATCGGTTCGCCGATCCGGCGCCCGGAAAGCCAGAAGAAAATTCTGATCGGCCTGGGCCTCAACAAGATGCACAAGATCGTCGAGCGCCAGGACACCCCCGAGGTGCGCGGCGCAATCGCCAAGATCCCGCATCTGGTGACCGTGGTCGACTGACCAGGCAGCCTGTCTGCCGAACAAAAGGGCCGGGCCGCGTTCGATCGCTGCCCGGCCTTTTCGTTTGGACGACAATTTCGTTTACCGCGTGCGCGCCGTCCAATTGAGAGTCGACATGATCGGCCAAACAGACTATCGGCGCGCACTTCCCAACAGCGCGAACCCCGTCACGGGGCGTTAGAAAGCGAAAGCGAGTGCACTATGAAACTGAATGATATCCGCGACAATCCCGGCGCACGCAAGACCCGCATCCGTATCGGACGCGGCATCGGCTCGGGCAAGGGCAAGACCGGTGGCCGCGGCCAGAAGGGCCAGAAGAGCCGTTCGGGCGTCGCCATCAAGGGCTTCGAAGGCGGCCAGATGCCGCTGCACATGCGCCTGCCGAAACGCGGCTTCAACAACCCGTTCGGCAAGGACTTTGCCGAAGTGAACATCGGCATGGTCCAGAAGTTCATCGACGCCGCAAAGCTCGACGGATCGAAGGTCCTCGACCATGAAACGCTGCGGGCCGCCGGCCTCGCGCGCGGTGGCAAGGACGGTGTCCGTCTGCTGGGCAAGGGCGAGCTCAAGGCCAAGGTCACCTTCAAGGTCGCCGGTGCCTCGAAGGGCGCCATCGAAGCGGTCGAAAAGGCTGGCGGCAAGGTCGAAGTGATCGCAGCCGACAAGCCCGAGCACGAGAAAAAGGCTGCTCGCGCCGAAGCCAACAAGGCCAAGAAGGCGAAGTAAGCGGGATAATTCGGGGGGACGGGTTCGACAATCCGTCCCCCTGTCCCTATCTAGCCTTCCTGTGCCGGGAGGGGCCGGCGCCAATTCAGGATTGAACAGATTCCCATGGCATCACGCGCCGACAATATCGCGAGCAACATGAGCCTCGCAAACTTCACCAAGGCCACCGAGCTGAAGAACCGTATCTGGTTCACCATCGGGGCCCTGATCGTCTTCCGTTTCCTCAGCTTCGTTCCGCTTCCGGGCGTGAACCCGCTGATCCTGAGCGATCTCTACGATCAGACGCGGGGCGGGATCCTCGACCTGTTCAACACTTTTTCGGGCGGCAGCCTTGAGCGGATGAGCCTCATCGCGCTCGGCGTCATGCCCTACATCACCGCCTCGATCGTCGTGCAGCTGGCAGCCGCGCTGCATCCCAGCCTCGCCGCGCTCAAGAAAGAAGGCACGGTCGGGCGGCAGAAGCTCAACCAGTACACCCGCTACGGCACCGTGTTCCTGTGCGCGATCCAGGGCTGGTTCCTCGCCTCGGGTCTCGAAAGCTTCGGCGCGCAGAGTGGGCTGCAGGCGGTGGTCGACCCCGGCATCATGTTCCGTGTCGGCGCTGTCATCAGCCTGGTGGGCGGGACCATGTTCCTGCTGTGGCTGGGCGAGCAGATAACCAGTCGCGGCATCGGCAACGGCGTGTCGCTGATCATCATGGCAGGCATCGTCGCCCAGTTCCCGACCTTCGTCTCGAATCTTGGGCAGGGGTATTCGGAAGGCTCGATCCCGACCGGCATCATCGTCGGCCTGATCGCCATGGTCGTCGTGCTGATCCTGGTCATTTGCTTCATGGAGCGCGCCCAGCGCCGTCTGCTGATCCAGTATCCCAAGCGTGCGACGCAGCGCGGCGTAATGCAGGCCGATCGTTCGCACCTGCCGCTCAAGCTCAACACCGCAGGTGTGATCCCGCCGATCTTTGCCAGTTCGCTGCTGCTGCTGCCGCTGACAATCACCCAGTTCGCAGGCAATTCGGTCGATACCGACAGCGCCGCGGGCGGGGTGCTCCAGTCGACGCTGCAATATCTGCAGCACGGTCAGCCGCTCTACATGACGCTCTATGGCCTCGGCATCATCTTCTTCTGCTTCTTCTACACCGCGATCGTCTTCAATCCCGAGGAAACCGCGGACAATCTGAAGAAGAACGGCGGGTTCATTCCGGGCATCCGACCGGGCAAGCGGACCGAGGAATATCTCGATTATGTGCTGACGCGCATTACCGTGATCGGCGCAATCTACCTGACGCTGGTTTGCGTCCTGCCGGAATACATGATCGCCCAGACCGGCGTGCCTCTGTTCCTCGGCGGCACCAGCCTGCTCATCGTGGTCAATGTCACGGTCGACACGATCAGCCAGATCCAGTCGCACCTGCTGGCGCATCAATATGGTGACCTCATCAAAAAAGCGAAGTTGAAGGGACGCCTGCGTTAAGGCACAGCACGGGCGAAGGGGACTTTACGCAATGGATATCATCCTCCTGGGCCCTCCGGGCGCCGGCAAGGGGACGCAGGCCCAGCGCCTGGTCGAACACCACGGAATGCTGCAGCTTTCGACCGGCGACATGCTGCGCGAAACACGCAAAGCCGATACCGAGCTGGGCCACAAGGTCGCTGACATCATGGATTCGGGCGGGCTCGTATCGGACGAGATCGTGTCGGCGATGATCGATGCCAAGCTGGCCGATATGGGGCCGGAAACGGGTGCGATCTTCGACGGCTATCCCCGCACTGCGGCCCAGGCCGACCAGCTCGACGATATCCTTGCTCGGCACGGCCGCAAGCTCGACCATGTGATCGAGCTCGAAGTGAACGAGGAAGCTCTGGTCGAACGGATCACGGGCCGCTTCACCTGCGCCAATTGCGGCGCCGGCTATCACGACGTGTTCAAGCAGCCGGCGACACCCGGCGTATGCGACAAGTGCGGATCGACCGAGTTCAAGCGCCGTCCCGACGACAATGAGGAGACGGTGCGCAAGCGGATGCAGGAATATCGCGGCAAGACCGCGCCGATCCTGCCCGGCTACGAACAGCGCGGCATCGTCAGCCGGGTCGATGGCATGGCCTCGATCGAAGACGTTACGCACGCGATCGACGCTATCCTCACCCGCTGATCCCACTCGGGTTTCCATGACCCGGTACATGGCCTAAGGCCGACCTCTCGACAGAGGGAGATTGGTCTTATGCGCCTTGCCGGAACCCTGTTTGCCGCTGCTGCGCTTGGCTGTGCGGCGCCATTGTCCGCCGAGGTTGCGGAAACCACCGCCAGCGGCTTCGTCACGCGTGACATGGCCGAGGTTGCGGCTACCCCGATGCAGACCTGGCTGGCATTGATCCGTCCGGGCGCGTGGTGGAACGATGCGCATACATGGTCGGCAGATGCGGCCAACATGATGCTGACCCCGCAGGCGGGCGGCTGCCTGTGTGAACGCGTGCCGGGCGAGGACCGCGCCGACGGCTTTTCGCTCGATGGCAGTGTGCAGCATATGGTCGTGGTCCAGGCTTACCCGTTGAAGAACCTGCGCATGCGCGGGGGACTGGGTCCATTGCAGGGCGAACCCGCCACCGGTGTACTGACGATTACTCTGGAAGAGATCGACGGCGGGACACGGATCCGCTGGGAATATGTTGTCGGCGGCTACATGCGTTACGAAGTGCCGACCATCGCTGCCGCGGTCGATCAGGTGATGAGCCAGCAATTGCGCGGGCTGCGCGATCATCTGGGCGCGCTCGGCGGAGTCGCGGCGACCGTGCCACGAGACAGCGATCCTGCGGCTGCTGAGGAGGCAAGCCTCGAAGACCAGATCGACGCGTTGGACGGGGCGGGGTAGGCCAAGAGCCAGGTCGGGGACACCACGGCCGGGCGCCGATCATGCTTCCCTCAGGGTTTTGACGTATGGCGGCCGATGGGCTAGGGCCTGATCTTCTCGGACGACAGCGGCCGCATGGGTCGCTGTGGATCTCGCTGCGTGCTGGGCAGTTGACCTCGGCGTCGAATCCCCCTAAGCGCGCGGTTCATTCGACATTGCGGCGATTCCGGCGGATGGCAGTGATATCTGCGTCGAGCCGGATTTTGCGTTAGGCAGGGGCTGCAAGCGTCGGATTGAGCGATGAGATAGGACCGCCGGCCTCACCGGCGCCTGTGGAGCATGGAGAAGTAAGTGGCTCGTATTGCCGGGGTAAACATCCCCACCAACAAGCGCGTGATCATCGCGCTCACCTATATTCACGGTATCGGCCGTAACAACGCCGTCGAGATCGCCGACAAGCTCGGTATCGATCACACCCGCCGCGTGCAGGACCTTTCCGACGAGGAAGTCCTGCGCATCCGCGAGACGATCGATGCGGATTACACCGTGGAAGGCGACCTTCGCCGCGAAACCGCGATGAACATCAAGCGGCTCATGGACCTGCGGTCCTACCGCGGTCTGCGTCACCGTGCCGGTCTGCCCGTTCGCGGCCAGCGCACTCACACCAACGCCCGCACCCGTAAGGGCAAGGCCAAGCCGATCGCTGGCAAGAAGAAGTAAGCGCAGGGGCATTCCCCGCGCTTTTGCCTTCTTGATAGATTAGAGGAATACAGACCATGGCACGCGAACCCGGCCGCGTTAGGCGCCGCGACAAAAAGAACATTTCCAGCGGCGTTGCGCATATCAACGCCAGCTTCAACAACACGATGATCACCATCACCGACGCACAGGGCAATGCGATCAGCTGGTCCAGCGCCGGCATGATGGGCTTCAAGGGCAGCCGCAAGTCGACTCCCTATGCTGCGCAGGTCGCCGCCGACGACGCGGGCCGCAAGGCCGCCGAGCATGGCGTGCGCACCCTCGAAGTCGAAGTGAAGGGCCCGGGCTCGGGCCGCGAAAGCGCGCTGCGCGGTCTCGCGGCAGTGGGCTTCACCATCACTTCGATCCGCGACGTGACGCCGATCCCGCACAACGGGGTCCGTCCTTCCAAGCGTCGTCGCGTCTGATCCGTACCTGCCTGGCGGCTCGCTGACGCGGGCCGCCGACACCCTCTCACGGACCGGACGCTCTTACCGAAGAGCGCCGGTCCTGCCCGCATCCGAACCAGGGGATTTTCATGTCCGTCAACATTAAGAACTGGCAGGAACTCAAGAAACCCAGCGTCCTTGATATCAAGGCAGCTAGCGACAAGCCTCACAAGGTCACCTTCGTCGCCGAACCGCTCGAGCGGGGCTTCGGCCTGACGCTCGGCAATGCGCTGCGGCGCGTGCTCCTGAGCTCGCTGCAGGGCGCTGCGATCACTTCGATCAAGATCGAAAACGTACTCCACGAATTCAGCTCGCTCGCCGGCGTGCGCGAAGACGTGACCGACATCGTCCTCAACGTGAAGCAGATCGCGCTGAAGATGGAAGGCGAAGGCATGAAGCGCCTGCAGCTTTCCGCAACCGGCCCGGGTGAAGTGACCGCGGGCGATATCGCCGTTTCGGGCGACATCGAAGTGATGAACAAGGATCTCGTGATCTGTCATCTCGATGAAGGCGCGACGCTCAACATGGAACTGACCGCGGACACCGGCAAGGGCTACAGCCCCGCCGTGATGAACCGTCCGGCCGACGCGCCGATCGGCCTGATCCCGGTCGACAGCCTGTATTCGCCGGTTCGCCAGGTCAGCTACAAGGTCGAGAACGCCCGCGTTGGCCAGGAACTCGACTACGACAAGCTGTCGATCACTATCGAAACCGACGGCACCGTCTCGCCCGAAGATGCCGTGGCCTATGCCGCCCGCATCCTACAGGACCAGCTGACGCTCTACGTCCACTTCGAAGACGGCATCCCGCAGCCGACCTCGGCCATGATCGGCCAGGCCGCCGAGCCGCAGGAAAGCGACACCAACCAGCTCAACCGTTACCTGCTCAAGAAGGTCGACGAGCTGGAACTGTCGGTCCGTTCGGCCAACTGCCTCAAGAACGACAACATCATCTATATCGGCGACCTCGTCCAGAAGACCGAAGCCGAGATGCTTCGTACGCCGAACTTCGGCCGCAAGTCCTTGAACGAAATCAAGGAAGTGCTCTCGTCGATGGGTCTGCGCCTCGGCATGGATATCCCCGGATGGCCGCCGGAGAACATCGAGGAAATGGCCAAGAAGCTCGAACAGGAACTCCTGGGCTAACGCAATCAGGGTGCCCCGGCGCAGGTCGGGGCTCCCTTCCATCGGCACAGCGCCGGTGGGAATGCGAATGGGCGTAGGTGACGGCCCGCAACGGTCACCGGCTTCGGGCTACCTAGAACGGGCCCTTATCGAACAAAGGAAGAGATACGATGCGTCACAAGATTTCCGGCCGCAAGCTGCAGCGCAAGACCGGCCACCGTCATGCCATGCTGCGCAACATGGCTGCCGCGCTGATCAAGCACGAGCAGATCATGACCACGCTGCCCAAGGCCAAGGAAATGCGGCCCTACATCGAAAAGCTGATCACGCTCGCTAAGCGTGGCGGCCTGTCGAACCGTCGTCTGGCAATGAGCCGCCTGCAGGACGAAACGCAGCTCAAGAAGCTGTTCGACATCCTTGCCGAACGTTATTCGGACCGTGAAGGCGGCTACAGCCGCGTCATCAAGGCTGGCTACCGCGCCAGCGACGCCGCGCAGATGGCAATCATCGAGCTGGTCGACCGCGACGAAGACGCCAAGGGCCAGGATTCGGGCCCGGTGATGAATGAAGACAGCGAGTTCGAAGACGCCTGAGGCGCTCTCGAATGAAGACATGCGGGGCCGGGCGGGAAACTGTCCGGCCCTTTTGTTTTGCATGGCTGCGGCGGCATGGCACAAGGCGCGCATGATCAGACATGCCATCACCGTCGCCGCGCTGCTCGCCGCTGCTCCGCTTGTCGCTCAGTCCGTCACGCAGGAGCAGATCGAGACGCGCTACGACCGCTCCCTCGCTGCGGGGTACAAGGCGTTGTTCCTGTGCAGCGCAATCGCGAATGCTGAGCGCAACGGTGCCTCGCGGACTGCCGAAAGCGTATTCGAATGGGAACTGTCGGGCATTCAGGCACCCCTGGGGCCGCTGGCCGATACGATGCCCTACCGGATCGCGCGCGGCGCAGACGGGACTGTCGAAACGGTCTCGGTCGAATGGGCTGATGACGCGCCGCCGCGGATTGCCGTGCATGACTCGCGAATGGGCTGCGCGCAGCTTCCGATAGGGGGACGCCCCGATCCGGTCGTCACCAAGCGGCCCGCCAGCACGATCGAACGCAGTGCGCCGATCGTTGCCACGGGCGCATTGTCTGGCACGTTCGCGCATGGGTTCGGCGATACCTATGGCGAGGGAACGCGCACGACGGCAGTGCTCGCCATGCGCGATGGCGAGGTGCTGGGCGAACGTTATGCGCCAGGGTTCGGGCCCGCGGTGCCCCAGCGCACGTGGTCGGTCGCGAAAAGCATCGCCGCGACGCTGGTCGGCATGGCGGTGCACCGCGGCGAGGCGGCAGTGGACCAGTCCGCTGGGCTGGGGATCGACATCAATGACTCGCGCTCTCAAATAACGCTCGATCACCTGCTGCGCATGGCGTCGGGACGCTATTCGGACACCGCGGGCAACCGCACCGATCCGCTGTATTATGGCGGATCGACCGTGGCCGAAACCGCTCTTCACTGGCCGTTGATGCATGAACCGGGCAGCATCTTTCGCTATGCCAACAACGACACGCTGGCTGCAGTCAAGGCGATCGAAGCGTCGCTGGCGAAGCAGCCGCCCGCGCAGGTTTTCGCGCAGCTCGGCATGTTCGATACGGTCGCGGAAACCGACTGGCGCGGCGATTACATTTTGTCGAGCCAGGTATGGTCCACCGCGCGCGATCTCGCGCGGCTCGGACAGCTCTATCTGGATGACGGCGTTCTGGCGGATGGCACGCGGGTGCTGCCGGAAGATTGGGCGGACTACGTCTCCGCCCCCGACGGCCCGCAGCCCGATGGCCCCTTCGGCTACGGTGCCGGCTTCTGGCTGCTAGACGCGGTGGACGGCGTCCCCGCCGATACCTTCGCCGCGATGGGGAACCGTGGGCAGTTCATCGTAATCGTGCCGAGCCGTGACACGGTCATCGTCCGGCGGGGCGAGGACCTGGCCGGGCACCGGTTCGATATCGCCGCTTTCACACGCGACGTGCTGGCTTCGCTGGAATGAACCATTCATAAAAACGGCGCCCAAACTGAACAAAGGCTGTCGTCCAGGTTCAGCCTCGTCTCACGCCCGTTCATCTAGACCGATTCTCACAGCCGGGGCATTCCCGCCGCGGCCCTGATGAGGAGACCCTCGAGATGAAACAGTTCAGCAAAACGTTCGCGAAGGGTGGGATCGCAGCGGCAACGGTCGGGGCAATGGCCCTGGCGGGTGCCACACCGGCACAGGCACGCGGCGACGACGACGGGATTTCGGTCGGCGAGGTAATCGCCGGCGCAGTGATCATCGGCGGTATCGCTGCCATCGCCGGTGCTGCCAGCAAGGACCGCAACCGCGACCGCTACGGCTATAATGGCGGCGCCTACCGCTATGACAATGACTACCGCCGCGATGCCTACGCCAGGCGCGGCAATCCGCGCGCCGCAGTGCAGCGCTGCGTCAGCGCCGCACAGGTCGACGCGCGCCGCTCCGGCTATCGTCACGCGTCGGTCACCGATATCCGCAGCGTGAAGGACACGCGCTATGGCTGGAAGGTCAGGGGCACGATGGTTGTCGATGGCCAGCGCGGTTACCGCGATGCGCGCTACGATCGCCGCCGCGACCGCTACAGCGCCCGCGATAGCGGCAAGTTCACCTGCTACATCGAACGCGGCCGCGTTGCCGATGTCGACTACAGCGGTATTCGCGGACTGCGCTGATCGCGTTTCACGCACCACCACGGGCGGTTCAGGCCTCGTTTAGCCCGGGCCGCCCATTCTTGCCGTATTGCCATACGCGTGCCGGGGTGAGCGCGCGACCGTAGGGGATCCATATGCCGACCAGACCATCCATTGCCGCGCTGCCGGCGCTGCTGGCAGCCACCTCGCTGGTGGCCATGCCCGCGCAGGCGGCCGAACTGCCGGTCCAAGCCGCGCCCGCGATAGCACAAACGGTTGCCGCGGCTCCGGCCTGGGCACCGGGCGACGACGATGCCGCGAAGCATCGCCGCTACCGCGATCGCCGTTATCGCGACCGCGGGACCGATGTCGGCGACATCCTCACCGGACTGCTGATCATCGGCGGCATCGCCGCGGTCGCCAGCGCGGTCGACAAGTCGGACGAGCGTGAATACCCGCGCGATGCGCGTTATCCCGATCCCCGCCGCGACACCGATCGCGCCGACGATGTACGGGGGCTCGACCGCGCCGCCGCGATGTGTGTCGAAGCAATCGAACGCGATGCCCGGGTCGACACGGTCGATGCGGTCAACCGCGATGCGAGTGGCTGGAGGGTCGATGGCCGCATGTACGATGGCCAGGCCTTCACTTGCCGGATCGGACCGGACGGGCGGATCGATGGTATCGATTACGGCAGTGGCATGGCCAGTTACGACGCGGGCGGGGCAGGCAGCTACGGCTATCAGCCAGCGACCGACCGGCAATACGGCGCCGACGTCTACGCAGCGGCACGCGCGCGGGCCGATGGCGCGCAGCCTGCCTATCCGGGCGGCCCCCTGCCGGGCGACGACGTGATCGACGGCGATCTTGAATACGGGACCGCCTATCGCGGCACCGGCGGCTAGTCGCGGCCGTAGGCCGGCAGCGCGAGGTTCCAGCGGATCGCCGCAAGCCGCAGGCCATATCCCGCGGCGGTTGCAGCCACCCACACCCATTCGCGGCGGATGCCTGCCAGATCGCCCAGCACGGTAACGCTGGCAGAAAGCGCGGCGGCGGTGACATAGAGTTCGGGGCGCATCAGGATCGATGGACGCCCTGCCACCACATCGCGGATGATCCCGCCGACGCAGCCGGTGATCACGCCCATCAGCGCGGCGGTTACGGGCGGTATCCCATATTCGAGCGCCTTGGCCGCGCCAAGCACGGCGTAGGCCGCCAGCCCGAGGCCGTCGGCAATCGAGAGGAACCGGCCGGCCCACCATCTCGTCGGGATGAACCACGCGAACAGCGAGACCGCGAGGCAGACCACGGCCACCCCGCCATCGTGGATCCAGAACACCGGGGCACCGATCAGCAGGTCGCGCACGGTGCCGCCGCCAACCCCCGTGACCAGCGCGAAAAATGCCAGCGTGACGAAGGTCTGTCGCTCCTTCGCCGCCACCAGCGCACCGGTCAGCGCGAAGATGGCGACGCCGGCAAGATCGAGCCAGTCGAGCAGGGGGGTCAGGACCTCGGGATTCATGCGATAGCCGCGTGCGCGCCGTGGCCTGGCACGATCGCGTCCTCGCCGGCCATCCGGCCCGGCTGCTGTTTCCGCTTGCGGGCAGGGCGCTGAAGGCCGCGCTGGTATTCCATGTCGTCGAGGCTCCCTAGCCGTGGAGTATCGTGCCGATCGACTCCGCTGCGGCGATGCAGTCGAGATCGGCCCACCTGCGCGAGATCACCTGCATTCCGCAAGGCAGCCCGCCGGTTTCGCCCACAGGCAGGACGGTAGAAGGCAGGTTGGGATAGGTCGCGAGCCCCGCCCAGCACAGCGTGCTGCCACCGGGCTGCTGCGTCCCGTTTATCATCACCGGGCCATCGAACACGCGCCCTTCGCTGTGTTCGACCGCGAGGACGGGGGCGGGGGGCGCTAGCACGAAGTCGTAAACTCCGAACAGGCGGGCCCAGGCATTCTCGCTGCGCGCCTGCAGGTCGAGCATGTCGAACCAGTCGCTGGCGCTGGCCCGCTTGCCGCCGGGCCCGGGCATGCCGCGCGCCATCGCGACATTGAGCATCCGCATATATTCGGCATGCTCGGTTGCCAGATCGGGGACGAGCTCGCTTGCGCGGTCGATGGCCATGCCCGCGCGCTCGAGCTCTGCCGCGGCCGCTTCGATGGGCGCGCGCACCGCTGCATCGGTCGGGCAGGATGGGTGGTCGAGCAGCAGCAGCGCCCGGCAGTCTTTCAGCGGTTTGCCGCTTGCCTGCAGCGGGACCGAGCGGGTCAGTTCGACCAGCAATCGCAGATCGGCCGCATTGCGCGCTAGCGGGCCAGCAATGCCCAGCGCGCCATCATGCGCATCCCTGCCGGCAAGTTGCGGGTGCACATGGCCCTGCAAGGAGACGAGGCCCCAGCTGCTCTTGTGCCCCCAGATGCCGCAGAAATGCGCGGGCACGCGGACCGACCCCCCGATGTCGGTGCCGAAGTCGCACGCGACCATGCCGCTGGCCACTGCCGCCGCCGCGCCGCCCGACGATCCGCCCGGAGAACGGCCTGCATCATGCGGGTTGTTGGTCCGGCCATAGACCGGATTGCGCGATTGCCAGTCGGCCAGGTCGGGCGGGACATTGGTCTTGCCGAGGATAACCGCGCCCGCGCCCTTCAGCAGGCTGACGACGCGGGCGTCGGCTTTCGCGATATTGTCGGCATAGGCCTGGTGCCCCCAGCAGGTGGGAAGGCCTTCGACATCGAAGCTTTCCTTGATCGTCATGGGCACACCGAACAGGGGCTGGTCGGCCGCAAACCCCGTATCGGTCAGCGTGCGCGCGCGTTCGAGCGCGCGGTCGAAGTCGGTGACCACCACCGCGTTGATGTGCGCATCGAGCCGTTCGATCCGCGCGATGGCCGCTTCCACGGCCTCGTATGGGGACATCTCGCCATTGCGAATGGCGGTTGCCGTGGCGATCGCGCCGGGCTTGTCGGTAAGTGCGGGGTAACCCATGCTGTCTCCTCTTGCCCCCAATGTCGGACAAGCGGCCAGCGTGGTCAATCGCGCTGTTCTAATCCCGGCGCGTATGCTGCGCGAGCGCCAGCGCGAGCCCATATCCAAGGATCGGCGCGGCGCCGTAGCCGATCAGCACGCTGGGATAATTCGACACGAACGCCGCGAGCGAAAAGCCGAACAGCGATCCCGCCAGCGCATGGCGCGTGGATTTTGCCGCGGGCAGGGCATGCGCAATCATCAGGAAACCGGCAAGCAGTGCCATGCCGAGACCGAGTGCAGCCAGCGGCTCGCGCAGCGCCAGATCGACCAGCACGCGCTCGACGAAGGGCTGTGCGGGCAGTTCGCCGCGCAGCACCGCGCCGATGCTGGCAAGAAAGGCTATTCCCGCGACGGGCACCATGCGCCAATCCTGGCCGGCATTGTAAAGCCCCACGGCGGCCATCATCACGGCAAGCGCGGTCGCGGCATCGGGTTGGAGGCTGGCGGCGAGCAGCGCGGCCAGCAGGATCGGTGGTGCGTAATCCTCGTCTCGCGCTGCCAGCACGACCAACGCGGGCAGCGCAAGCGCCCCGGTATGCAAATTGACTGGTCCCAGAGGCAGCCATCGCGCCACTGTGCCGAGATGGGGCCCGCTGACTAGCGGGACGAACAACAGGGCGAGCAGGACCAGCGTAAGGACGCGCTGCTCGCGCTCGGCAAGCCGCAGCGGCGCAAACGCCGCGACCGGCACAGCTATGAGCAGAGCCAGTGCGTTGGCTAAGGGATAGGCGAGCGGTGCGCTGCCCAGCACGAGGTAGAGCAGTCCCGCAGCTACGGGAATGCCGAGCGCGAGCATGATTGCCGCGCGCCCGGCCATTCAGCGGTCCTTGCTCGTCGCAGGAAGGGCCGCGCCGTCAGCCACCCGATCAGACGTGGATGGGCTTGCCCTGGACCGCCATCGCCGCTTCCTTGATCGCTTCGGAATGCGTCGGGTGGGCATGGCAGGTGTAAGCGATATCTTCGGACGTTGCGCCGAATTCCATCGCCTGGGTTGCCTGCGCAATCATCGTCCCGGCAACGCTGGCAATCGCCCAGACGCCGAGCACGCGGTCGCTTTCGGCTTCGGCGATGATCTTCACGAAGCCGTCGGGTTCGTGATTGGTCTTGGCGCGACTGTTGGCCATCATCGGGAACTTGCCGACTTTGACCTTGGACTTGTCGCCGCCCATCTTCTCGATGGCTTCTTCCTGGGTCAGGCCGACACCGGCAAACTCGGGCCAGGTGTAGACCACGCCGGGGATGAGATCGTGGTTCACGATGCCCGTCTGCCCGGCGACATTCTCGGCGCAGGCAATGCCTTCATCCTCGGCCTTGTGCGCCAGCATCGGACCCGGCACAACATCGCCGATCGCCCATACGCCGTCGACCTTGGTGCGGAAATCGTGATCGATCTCGATCTGGCCGCGCTGGTTGGTTTCCAGGCCGATGTTTTCCAGCCCCAGCCCGTCGGTGTTCGGGCGGCGGCCGATCGATACCAGCACGCAATCCGCCTCGAGCGTTTCCTCGTCCCCGCCGGCGGCGGGTTCGAGCGTGAGCGTGGCTTTCTTGCCCTTGACCGTGCAGCCGGTGACCTTGGTCGACAGGCGCAGTTCCATGCCCTGCTTCTTGAAGATCTTGGCTGCTTCCTTGCGAACATCGTCGTCCATGCCGGGCAGCAGCTTGTCGAGATATTCGACCACGGTCACCTGCGCGCCGAGCCGGCACCAGACCGAACCGAGTTCGAGCCCGATCACGCCGCCGCCGATGACGACCATCTTTTTCGGCACTGCGTTGAGTTCGAGCGCGCCGGTGGAATCAACCACCACCTGCTTGTCGTTGTCGACCTCGACACCGGGCAGCGGGGTAACCGAGGAGCCGGTTGCGATGATGATGTTCTTCGCGGTGACCGTTTCGTCGCCGACCTTGACCGTATGCGCGTCCTGGAAGGTGGCGTGGCCGTTCTTCCAGTCGACCTTGTTCTTCTTGAACAGGAAAGCGACGCCCTTGGTCAGCCCCTCGACCGCATCGCGGCGCTGCGCATGCATCTTGTCGAGATCGAGCTTGGGCGTAACTTCGATGCCCATCTCCGCCATCGTGCCGTTGCTGGCGGCGTTGAAGTATTCCGACGCGTGCAGCATCGCCTTCGACGGGATGCAGCCGACGTTGAGGCAGGTCCCGCCCAGCGTATCGCGGCTTTCGGCGCAGGCGGTCTTCAGGCCGAGCTGGGCCGCGCGGATCGCAGCGACATAGCCCCCCGGGCCAGCGCCGATGACAAGGACGTCGTAGTCGTATTCAGCCATTATTCTTTCCTCAAAGGTCGATCAGCATCCGGGTCGGATCTTCGATCGCTTCCTTGATGATCTTGAGTGCGGTGACAGCCTCGCGGCCGTCGATCAGGCGGTGGTCGTAGGACAGCGCGATATACATCATCGGGCGGATGACGATCTCGCCGTCGACCACGACCGGGCGGTCCTCGATGCGGTGCAGGCCGAGGACGGCGCTCTGCGGCGGGTTGATGATCGGCGTCGACATCAGCGATCCGAACACGCCGCCGTTGGAGATGGTGAAGGTGCCGCCCTTCATGTCGTCCATCGTCAGCGTGCCTTCCTTGGCGCGCTTGCCGAAATCGGCGATGTCCTTCTCGATCCGCGCGAAACCCTTGTCCTGCGCGTCACGGATGACCGGAACGACGAGGCCGTTGGGTGCCGAAACGGCGACCGAGATGTCGACATAGTCGTGATAGACGATCTCGTCGCCTTCGATATAGGCGTTGACCGAGGGGACGTCCTTCAGCGCCAGGCAGGCGGCCTTGGCGAAGAAGCCCATGAAGCCGAGCCGGATGTCGTGCTTCTTGGCGAACATGTCCTTGTACTTGCCGCGCGCCTCCATCACCGCCGACATGTCGACGTCGTTGAAGGTGGTCAGCAGCGCGGCGTTTTCCTGCGCGCCCTTCAGCCGCTTGGCGATGGTCTGGCGCATGCGCGTCATCTTGACGCGTTCCTCGCGGCGTTCGCCGCCCGTGGACGCGGGTGCCGGGGCGGAGGATGCCGGCGTGCTGCCACCGGCGCGCTTGGCGTTGGCGGCGGCGATGACGTCTTCCTTGGTCAGGCGGCCATCGCGGCCGGTGCCCTTGATCGTCGACGGGTCGACCCCGTGTTCGAGGACTGCGCGGCGCACGGCCGGCGAAAGCGTCTGCGCGGCGTCCGACGAAGCGGCGGGTGCGGGTGCGGGTGTGTCGGCGCGTTCCTGCTTGCCTTCTTCGCGCTCTTCCTGCGCACGGCCGGCCTCGGCGCCCTTGGCGGCGGGCGCGGCGCCTTCCTCGATCACCGCGATGATGGCGTCGATCTCGACCGTGTCACCGACCGCGACCTTGAATTCCTTGATCACCCCGGCGACGGGCGAGGGGGCCTCGACCGCGACCTTGTCGGTTTCGAGACTGACGATCGGCTCGTCGACGGCAACGGCATCGCCGACGTTCTTGAGCAATTCGCCGACGGTCGCTTCGGTGACCGATTCACCCAGCGTGGGAACTTTGACTTCGGTGGCCATAATCTCGCTTTCCCGAGTTACTTGCAGTCACTGCGGACGTTGGGCGCGGTGCCGTTCAGTCCGAGTGCGATGTTGACGAGGGCTTCCTGCTGCACCTGGTGGCGGCTGGCGTAACCCGTGGCGGGCGAGGCAGCGACTTCGCGGCCCGCATAGCACGGGCGCATGCCCGACTTGCCGGCGGCTTCGGCAGCTTCCTCGATCAGGCGATCGACGAAGAACCACGCGCCGTTGTTCTTCGGTTCTTCCTGGCACCAGACGATCTGTTCCAGATTGGTCATCCGGCTCAGACGCTTTGCCAGCGGTTCGCCCGGGAAGGGGTAAAGCTGCTCGATCCGCACGATCGAGACGTCTTCGAGCTCGGTCTCGTCGCGGCGCTGCAGCAGGTCGTAGGCGACCTTGCCGCTGCACAGGACGAGGCGCTTCACCTTCTCGTCGGGAATGGTCTTCGTGTCGGACTTGATCCGCATGAAGTGGTGATCGCCCATGAACTCCGCCGCGTCCGACTTGGCCATCGGATGGCGCAGCAGGCTCTTCGGCGTCATGATCACCAGCGGCTTGCGGAAGCTGCGCAGCATCTGGCGGCGCAGCACGTGGAAATAATTGGCGGGCGTGGTGATGTTGCAGACCTGGATGTTGTCGTTCGCGCACAGCTGCAGGAAGCGCTCGAGGCGCGCCGAACTGTGTTCGGGACCCTGTCCCTCGTAGCCATGCGGCAACAGCAGGACGAGCCCGTTTGCGCGCAGCCACTTGGCTTCGCCGGCGGCGATGAACTGGTCGATCATGATCTGCGCGCCATTGGCGAAATCGCCGAACTGCGCTTCCCACATCACCAGGCTCTTCGGATCGGCCATCGCAAACCCGTATTCGAAGCCAAGCACGCCGTATTCGGACAGCGGGCTGTCATAAACCTCGAACTTGCCGTGCGGCAGCGTGGTCAGCGGGATGTACTTGTGCTCGTCCTTCTGGTCGACCCAGACGGCGTGACGCTGGCTGAACGTGCCGCGCCCCGAATCCTGGCCCGACAGGCGCACGCCGAAGCCTTCGGTGACGAGGCTGCCGAACGCAAGCGCTTCGGCGGTGGCCCAGTCGAACCCTTCGCCGCTGGAGAACATGTCTTCCTTGGCCTTGAGCACGCGACCCAGTGTCTTGTGGATCGTCAGGTCGTCGGGGGTCGTGGTCAGTGTCCGGCCGAGGCTGTCGAACAGCTTCTTCTCGATCGCGGTTTCGACGTTCCGGCGGGCGGTTTCCGGATCGGCGGGCTTGTTCATGCCCGACCACCGGCCACCGAACCAGTCGGCCTGGTCCGGCTTGTAATCCTTGGCTTCCTTGAATTCCTTTTCGAGGTGATCGGTGAATTCGGCGATCAGCCCGTCGGCGAAGCCCTTCTCGATCACGCCTTCTTCCTCGAGCCGCGCGGAATAGATCGCGCTGACCTTCGGGTGCTGGCGGATCTCGTCATACATCAGCGGCTGGGTGAACTTGGGCTCATCACCCTCGTTGTGGCCGAAGCGGCGATAGCACCACATGTCGATCACGATGTCGCGGCCGAAGGTCTGGCGGTATTCGACGGCCAGCTTGCACGCGAAGGTGACCGCTTCGGGATCATCGCCATTGACGTGCAGGATCGGCGCCTGAACGCCCTTCGCCACGTCGCTGGGATAGGGCGAGGAGCGCGCGAACTGCGGGCTGGTGGTGAAGCCGATCTGGTTGTTGATGACGAAGTGGAGGCAGCCGCCGGTGTTGTAGCCGCGCACGCCCGAGAAGCCGAGGCATTCCCACACGATGCCCTGGCCGGCGAATGCCGCATCGCCGTGCAGCAGCACCGGCAGGACCTGTTCGTGCTGCTTGAGATCGTCGCGGATCGCCTGCTGCGCACGGCTCTTGCCGAGCACCACCGGGTTGACCGCCTCGAGGTGGCTGGGGTTGGGAACCAGCGACATGTGCACGTTGATACCGTCGAATTCGCGGTCGGTGCTGGTGCCGAGGTGGTATTTCACATCGCCCGAACCACCGACGTCGTCGGGATTGGCGCTGCCGCCCGAGAATTCGTGGAAGATCACCTTATACGGCTTGCCCATGACGTTGGCGAGCACGTTCAGGCGGCCGCGGTGGGCCATGCCGTAGATGATCTCGCGCACGCCCAGCTGGCCGCCATACTTGATGACCGCCTCAAGCGCGGGAATCATCGACTCGCCGCCATCGAGGCCGAAGCGCTTGGTGCCGACGTATTTCTTGCCGAGGAAGGCTTCGTACTGTTCGCCGCGGATCACTGCGGCGAGGATCGCCTTCTTGCCTTCGGGGGTGAACTGGATCGTGTCTTCGGGGGTCTCGAACTTGTCCTGCAGGAAACGGCGTTCTTCCGTATCCGTGATGTGCATGTATTCGAGGCCGACATTGCCGCAATAGGTCGCGCGCAGCGCGTCATAAAGCTCGCTGACCTTGACCCATTCGAAGCCGAAAACGCCGCCGACATAGACCTCGCGGCCTTCCTGTCCGTCGAAACCGTGCCATTCGAGCGTCAGGTCCTCGGGCACCTCGCGATGCGACAGGCCCAGCGGATCGAGATTGGCGGCCAGATGGCCGCGCACGCGATAGAGCCGGATAAGCAGCATGGCGCGGATCGAATCGTCCGCCGCCTGCTCGATCGCCTTGGGGTCGAGCGTCTTGCCCGCCTTCTGCGCCGCCTGCGCAACCGCCGCACGCATCTGCGTGGGGTCGAGCGCGGCGGTCAGATCCGCCCCGCTGTCGACCACTTCGGCGAGCCATTTGGGATTGCCCCAGCTCGGGCCCGGCTGCGGGCCTTCCTGGTCGCCCATTTCGGGAAGGAAATCGTGGCTTTCGTTACCCATCCGGGTCACCTTTCGCGCGCCGACCTGCTGTCGGCTCTCTATGGCAATGCCTCAGCGGCGCGGACGGTCCCGGGGAGGAGGGGGTCCGCGCCGAATGTCAGGCGTGTTCCTTCAACAGTGCGTCGAGCGTGGTGCCGAGTTCGCTCGGGCTCGGCGAGACGCGGATGCCCGCATCTTCCATGGCCGCGATCTTGTCGTCGGCGCCGCCCTGGCCGCCCGAGACGATGGCGCCCGCGTGACCCATGCGGCGGCCCGGAGGCGCCGTGCGGCCGGCGATGAAACCGACCATCGGCTTCTTGCGGCCCTTGGCGGCTTCCTGCTTGATGAATTCGGCGGCTTCTTCCTCGGCGCTGCCGCCAATTTCGCCGATCATGATGATCGATTCGGTTTCCTCGTCGTCGAGGAAGAGATCGAGCACGTCGATGAAATTGGTGCCATTGACCGGATCGCCGCCGATGCCGACTGCGGTGGTCTGGCCGAGGCCGACCTGCGTCGTCTGGTGGACGGCTTCATAGGTCAGCGTGCCCGAGCGCGACACCACGCCCACGCTGCCCTTCTTGAAGATGCTGCCGGGCATGATGCCGATCTTGCATTCGCCCGGAGTCAGGACGCCGGGGCAGTTCGGGCCGATGAGGCGCGACTTCGAGCCCTGCAGTGCGCGCTTGACGCGGACCATGTCGAGTACGGGAATGCCTTCGGTGATCGCGATGATCAGCTCGATCTCCGCGTCGATCGCCTCGAGGATCGAATCCGCGGCGAACGGCGGCGGGACGTAGATGCACGAAGCGGTCGCACCGGTTTCGGCCTTGGCTTCGGAAACGGTGTTGTAAACGGGGAGACCGATATGCTCGCTGCCGCCCTTGCCGGGGGTCACGCCCGCGACCATCTGCGTGCCATAGGCGAGCGCCTGCTCGGTGTGGAACGTGCCGGTATCACCGGTCATGCCCTGCGTGATGACCTTGGTGTCTTTGTTTACGAGGATGCTCATTCGGCGCTCTCCTGAGGAATTGCGGTAACTTCGAAACGGGCGAACGGGCGCTTCGCGTCGCCCGCGGGATCGACACGTACGGACTTGTCCGCATCGACCCAGTAATAGCTGAAACCATCCTGCCGCTGGGGCATGCCGATCTCCTGCGAGACCTCCTGGAGGAGGGTGCTGTAGGACGCGGTGTCGGCCAGGAATGCCTGAACGACGCAGCTGCGCTCACGCTCCTGCTGCTTGCCGATCACGATGAAGGCGCTGTTGCCTTCCTTTTCGTAGACACCGCGAACCACGAGCTCCGACCGGCTGCCGCGACGCTTGGCCTCGTCCCAACCCGAGGCCGGCAGGCGCTCGGGGTCGACGCGATCTTGCTTGACGACAGCCTGGCAGGCCGCAATCGCTTCTGCTGCATGCGCCGCCTCGGTGGCCGCATCCTGCGCCGCCAGCGGGGCGCAGCATGCGATCAGGGGCAGCAGGATCAGCTTGCGCATGGGCTGATCAGGCCAGCGAGCTGTCGAGGCCCTTGCAGGCTTCGAGCAGTTCCTCGACTGCGTCGGTCGAAACCTTGAGGTTGGCCTTTTCCTCGTCGCTGAGTTCGATCTCGATCACCTCTTCGGTGCCGCCCGCGCCGATCATCGTCGGTACGCCGACATACAGCCCGTCGAGGCCGTACTTGCCTTCGACATAGCTGGCGCAGGGCAGGATGCGCTTGGTGTCGCCGAGATAGGCTTCGGCCATCGCGATCGCGCTGGTGGCGGGGGCGTAATAGGCCGAGCCGTTGCCGAGCAGGCCGACGATCTCGCCGCCGCCTTTGCGGGTGCGATCGACGATTTCGTCGATGCGGCTTGCCGATACGCCCTTGATCTTGGCGAAGTCGTTGACCGGGATGCCGTTGATCGTGGTGTAGCTGGTGACCGGGACCATGGTGTCGCCGTGGCCGCCGAGGACGAAGGCGTTGACGTCCTTGACCGAGACGTCGAATTCCCACGCGAGGAAGGTGGCGAAGCGCGCGCTGTCGAGCACGCCGGCCATGCCGACGACCTTGTTGTGCGGCAGGCCGCTGAATTCGCGCAGCGCCCAGACCATCGCGTCGAGCGGGTTGGTGATGCAGATCACGAATGCGTCGGGGCAGTTGTTCTTGATGCCTTCGCCGACCGCCTTCATCACCTTGAGGTTGATGCCGAGCAGATCGTCGCGGCTCATGCCGGGCTTGCGCGGCACGCCGGCGGTGACGATTACCACGTCGGCACCGGCGATGTCGGCATAGTCGTTGGTGCCGGTGATCTTGGCGTCAAAGCCTTCGACCGGGCCGCACTGGCTGAGGTCGAGCGCCTTGCCCTGCGGCATGCCTTCGGCGATGTCGAACAGGACGATGTCGCCCATTTCCTTCTTCGCCGCGAGGTGGGCGAGCGTTCCGCCGATCATGCCGGCGCCGATGAGGGCGATCTTCTTGCGTGCCATGGAAATGAGGGTCCTTGTTCCTGCCGTGCGGGACAGTAATGATACCCGGACCGATGAGCGGGCCGTGCTTCACGTGTCCCGCAAAGGAGGCACAGCACCCGGTCGATTGCGAATGCGCCCTAGGCCCGTGCCCGAGCGATTGCAACCGCCAATCCCAAGCGGCGCAAAACTATGTTTGCAAATAGTTATCAATTGCAATAAGCGCGCGTGCGCGTCGTGATACCATGGCCGGGCGCGGGGTGGTTTGCCGGTGGTCCTGGTTCCTCGCAAAGCGCGCGGCGAAGTCAGCCGATCAGCGCGGTTTCCGGCATCACCCGGCTTTCGAGTTGCCGCGCGAGGCGCGCGTCGAGCGTGCGGCAGATGCCCAGCCACCAGCGATAGCTGTCCTCGTCGCCGGCACGGAATGCCTCTTCGGCCATGTCGCGCGCGGTTTCCGCCGCCTTGAGGCCATGCGCGCCGAAATGGCGCAGCGCCGCGCGCATTGCGCGGTCGAGCCCGGCTACCGGTGGCTGCGACGACGATCCCGCGGCCCCGCCATTGTCGTTCGCTGCCCTGCCATGTGCCTTCCTCGCCAGTGCGCGCGCGATCGGCGAATGGGCGGTGGAGCGGGCGGCAGCGAAATGGAGGGGCATGCCTGGAACCTCGTGTAGCGACTGGGGGACGTTCTCCCTAGCGCAGCGCGCGCTAAACTTCGGTTCCGTGACATGGTTGGGGAGATGTAAAGGCCCCCCTGTGCCAATCCCTTAGGGTTGCTGCCCGGGCTGCGAAATCCAGCGTCCCGAATTGGCGTATTCCTCGCGCACGGTGCCCGATTGCGGCAGCTTGCCCGCGTCCCGCGGCGTATCGGCGGCCGCGGTTGCGCTGGCTGCCGGGGCGGCGGCCTCGAAGCCGGTCCGGGCCGTGGCAGCACTCGAGACGGGGCCGCTGTCCAGTTCGCGAACATCGGCGCGGCGGACGGTGGGTGCTGCCAGCGGTTCGCTGCCCGCATAGGCGTCGGTGAAGGCGCCTGCGGTCCCGGCGCCGCCCTTCCAGCGGTAGAAGCGATGCGCCCCGATCGTGCGGATATAGTCGAGGCTCGCCGCCCAATAGGGGTTCACGTAATTGGTGTGGTAATGCGTCGCCAGCCCGATCGGCCGGTAGACCTCGCCCGCCAGTGCAGCCAGCGCGACCGACTGCGCGACCGCCCAGCCGCGCCGCGCCGGTGTGCGCCTGAGCGATCCGTCGCAGGTGAAGCTGAACTGGCACCCGGTCGTGCGTTCGGACCCCTGGAACACGACACCGCAGACGCTTGCCGGATAGGCCGGATGCGCCACCCGGTTGAGCACCACCTGCGCCACCGCCTGCTGCCCGCCGTAGCTCTCGCTCGCCGCCTCGTAATAGACCGCCATCGACAGGCATTGCAGCGCGCGCGCCTTGTCGACCCCGCTGCCCGCCTGGCGGAAGGCCTCGGCTGCGGCGCCCGCGCCGTGGCTTTCGGCAAACTCGACCGTTTCCAGCGCGCCTTCGTCCTCGCGCAGCTCCGCATAGTCCATCGCCAGGCGCGGTGCGTCCTCGAGATAGTAGAAGGCGGAACCGGGAAAGCTTTCCCCCGGCGTCTCGAACGGCATGGCGGTGAGGCCAGCCTGTTCGTCCACCTTCCCCATGGCGCCGGCGAAATCCCACCATTCGCCCTGCGCTGCAAAGGTCGGCAGGGCGATCGCGGCTGCCAGCAACCCGCCGCGGGCCGCGATCTTGCGGCGCTGGCGCAGGCGCGCCTCGTGGCGCAGCGCACGCTGCGAGGGCGCGCGCCGGGCGCGCCGCTGATCCCTCGCTGCTGGTGTCCTCTGGCTCACGTTCGGTCCTGTTCTGCGCCGCAGCAATATAGCGTGCCCGCGCCATTCTTACAGGTGCACGGGCGGGGCATCCCGCGGCGGGACGCCGGTCTCGCGCCATGCTTAACAGGTATTTGCTTAACGAAGAGCGTCTCTTGTGCATTGCAAAAACCCGCGTTAAGCGCCTCGGCGAGTCACGGGTTGGCCTGTTCACGCAGGCCCGAAGAGGGAAGGAGGTGCAAACCCTCCGCTGCCCCCGCAACTGTGACCGGGGAGCGATCCCGCCATATGCCACTGGGCCTTGCGTCCGGGAAGGCGGCGGGAAAGCGTCGATCCGGGAGCCAGGAGACCTGCCCATGACTGTCGTTCGGCCGCGGGCGGGGTGTATCGTAGGCAAACGTGGAAGGAGCAATACTGCTCCCTCCCGTCATGGACGGCATTTCGTCTGTGATAGGAGGTTACGTGTACAAATACCTGTTTTTCCTGACGGCTTCGGCCGTGCCCGCTGCTGCATTGGCGCAAAGCCCGAGCGACCAGGCGCTCGCTGAAATCATCGACCGGCAGGATGCGGAAGGGGCCACGCCGGCCGCAGTCTATGCTCCGGCAGCGGCGCCGCGCGATGCGGCGGTGATCACGGTTACCGCCAACGGGCTCGGCACCGATCTGCGCAACACCGGCCAGTCGGTCACCGTCATCGGACGCGACGAGATCGAGCAGCTGCAGGGGGCCGACCCGGTGCGGGCATTGAACCGTGTCCCCGGCCTGTCGCTATCGCGCAGCGGCGGGATCGGCCGGGTGACCAGCGTCAATCTGCGCGGTGCCAGTTCGGACCAGGTACTGGTCCTGATCGACGGCGTGCGCGTGGCCGACCAGGCCAGCCCCTCGGGCGGGTTCGATTTCGGCAATCTGATGCTCGGCACTGCGGGCAAGATCGATGTGCTGCGCGGTTCGAACAGCACGATCTGGGGTTCCGAAGCGGTCGGCGGCGTCATTGATATTTCCACGCGGACCGATCGCGGGCTCAGCGGCAGCATCGAACACGGCGCGCGCGATACGCTGTTCGCCAGTGCGGCGGCAGGCGCGGGCAATGATCGCGTGTTCTTCGGCCTGACCGGTTCATGGTACGAAACCGACGGGTTTTCGGCAGCCGCCTCTGGCACCGAGGCCGACGGTTCGCAGCAATTCGCGCTGGGCACGACCGCCTTCGTCAATCTGACGCCAAGCCTCGAGCTGTTCGCGCATGGCAATTTCGCCGAGGGCGAGGTCGATATCGACGGCTTCCCTGCACCCGCTTTCGTGCTTGCGGATACCGAGGATACGCAGAAGACCACCCGCTACTGGGGCGATGTCGGGCTGGCCTATTACGGCAACGACCTCACGCTGCGCGCCGCCTACAGCCGTTCGGACACCGAACGCGCCAATCGCAATGGCGCAGGCACCGAAACCTTCGCCAGCGACGGCAGCTCCGAACGCGTTTCGCTGCGCGGCGAATACCGTCTGCTGGGCGGACTGGCGCTGGCCTTCGGCGGCGACCACGAATGGACCGCGTTCGAAACCAGCTTCGATGCTTCGGCCGACACCGAGATCAGCGGCGCCTATGCGCAGCTTAGCTGGGTGATGGGGCGGCTGGCCGCGCATGCCGGGGCACGGGTGGACGACCACGAGCAGTTCGGCACGCATGTCAGCTTCGGCGGCGATGTCAGCTACGGCTTCGGCAGCGACTGGCGGCTGCGCGCCAGCGTGGGCGAAGGCTTCAAGGCGCCGACGCTGTACCAGCTGCTGTCCTTCTACGGGAACACCGAGCTCGAACCCGAGGAAAGCACCAGCTACGATCTCGGGATCGAGAAGGGCCAGCGCGGTTCGGGCCTGCATCTGGCGCTCACCGGGTTCCGCCGCGACAGCGACAATCTGATCGGTTTCGGCTTTACCGCCGAGCGTCCGTCGGGTGTCTATCTCAACACGGCGCGCGCGCGGGCGCAGGGAGTCGAGGCCGAAGCCGGCATCGACCTGCTGCGCGGGCTGCGACTGGCGGGGATTTATTCCTATGTCGATGCCGAGGACCGCACCACCGGGCTCGACCTTGCGCGCAGGCCCAACCATTTCGGGACGATCTACGCCGACTGGGCCAGCGCTTTCGGCCTCGGTCTGGGCGCGGACCTGCGGATCGTCGGTCCCAGCTGGGACAATGGCGCCAACACCAATCGGCTGGAAGGATACGAACTGCTCGACCTGCGCGCTTCCTTCGGGATCGGCGACAATCTCGAACTGTTCGGCCGGGTAGAGAACGTCTTCGATGCCGATTACCAGACCGTGGCCGGTTATGGCACTGCCGGACGCAGCGTGTTCGGCGGGATCAGGGCGAAGATGTGAAGCCGCTGATCGTCGCATCGGTCCTGCTGCTCGCCGCTTGCGCGGGGGGCGGGGCCGGTGCGCCGCCTCCCGAACGCGGGCCGACGATTGTCAGCCTCAATCCCTGCACCGACGCCATCCTTGCCGAGCTTGCGGCTCCCGGGCAGTTGCTGGCGATTTCGCACTACAGCAAGGACCCGCGCGCCAGCTCGATGGAAGCGGCAGTCGCGGCGCGGTTCGCGGCGACTGGCGGGACGATCGAGGAAGTGCTCGCGCTCGATCCCGACGTGGTGGTCGCGGGCAGCTTCCTCGCCCCGGCGACCCGCGCGGCGCTGGCCGAACTGGGGATGAAGGTCGTCACCTTCGATATCGCTGCCGATGTCGCTGCCAGCAAAGAGCAGATCCGCGATCTCGCCGCCCTGGCGGGCGACGCGTCTGCGGGCGCGCACCTGATCGCCCGCATCGACGCCGCGCTTGCTGCCGCCGCACCTGCGGATGGCGAGAGCGTCGCCACGCTGCTGTGGCAGTCGGGCGGGATCGTCGCGGGAGAGGAGACACTGGTCAGCGATCTGCTGGTCCGCACCGGCTTTGCCAATGCCGCCCCTGCGCGCGGGCTGTCGCAGGCGGATTATGTCGCGCTCGAGGACGTTGTCGCCGCACCGCCCGAGGTCCTGTTGATCGCGGGCGGCGAACTGGGGCAGTCGCACCCGGTTCTCGGCCGCCTGGCCGATATGCACCGGGCACGGTTCGATACCAGCCTGCTCTATTGCGGCGGGCCCACGATCATCCGGGCGGCCGAGCGGTTGGCCGCGATCAGGGAGGCCGCTTCGTGAACCGCGCGATCGCGATCTTCGCCGGACTGTTGGCCATCGCATTGCCGCTGTCGCTGCTGGCGGGGCGGGTGTGGCTCGACCCCGCAAGCACGCCCAATGCCGCGCTGATCCTCGCCGAATTGCGCCTGCCGCGCGCGGTGCTGGCGATCGTCGTCGGAGCGGGGCTGGGCGCGAGCGGCGCGGCCATGCAGGGCTATCTGCGCAATCCGCTGGCCGATCCGGGCCTGTTCGGTATCGCGCCGGGCGCGGCACTGGGCGCGGTCGCCGCGCTGTGGTTCGGCTATGCCGCTGCGCCCTATCTGCTCCCCGCCTTCGCGCTGGTCGGCGCGGGCGGCGCCATGGCGCTGCTGGCCGCGATTGCCGGCCGGACTGGCGGGATCGCGCTGTTCACGCTTGCCGGGTTGATGGTCGCCAGCCTTGCCGGGGCGTTGACCGCATTGGCGATCAGCATGGCGCCCAATGCCTTTGCGATGAGCGAGATCGTCATGTGGCTCAACGGCGCGCTGACCGATCGCAGCTGGCGCGATGTCTGGGTGGCCGCGCCGCTGGTAGCGCTGGGGGTGGCGGTGCTGTGGCGCAGCGGCCGCTCGCTCGATGCGCTGACGCTGGGCGAACCGGTCGCCCGGTCGCTGGGGGTCGATACCAACCGCCTGCTGTGGCTGCTGATTGCGGGGGTCGGATTGACCGTGGGCGCCAGCGTCGCGGTGGCGGGCATCATCGGCTTCGTCGGGCTGATCGTGCCGCATCTCGTCCGCCCGCTAACCGATCGGCGGCCCTCGCAGCTGATCCTGCCGAGCGCGCTCGCAGGCGCGCTGCTGGTGCTGGTCGCGGACAGCGCGGTGCGCGTTCTGCCGCTGGTCACCGAATTGCGGCTGGGCATCGCGCTAAGCCTGCTCGGCGCGCCGTTCTTCCTGTGGCTGCTGCTGCGCATGCGCCGGGGTCTGGCATGAGGCTGGCGGCGGCACAGCTGTCGATCGGCGAGCGGTTGGACCGGGTCTCGCTTATCCTCGAACCCGGCACGATAACCGCGATCTGCGGCCCCAATGGCGCGGGCAAGTCGAGCCTGCTCGAAGCGCTCGCCGGGCTGCTTCCGGCTGGCGACGGGGCGGTGTTTCTCGACCGGCACCAGATCGCCGCGCTGCCCCTGCGCGAGCGGGCACGGCGTATCGGCTATCTGCCGCAAGCGCATGAAATCGCATGGGATGTGCCCGTGCGCAGCGTGGTCGAACTCGGCCGGCTGCCGCATGGCGACCGGCTGGCGGCACCGGTCGATGCTGCGCTCGACGCGCTCGACATCCGGGACCTCGAAAACCGCCGCGCACAGTCGCTGTCGGGCGGCGAGACCGCGCGGGTCCTGCTGGCGCGGGTGCTGGCGGGCGAACCGCAGTGGATCCTCGCCGACGAACCGCTCGCCGCGCTCGATATCGCGCACCAGCTCGCACTGCTGAAGCATTTGCGGCGGGCGGCGCAGGGCGGGGCGGGCGTGGTGCTCGTGCTCCACGATCTCGCGCATGCGATGAACCATGCCGACCGCGTGGTGGTGCTCGACCGCGGCGTGGTTGCCGCCGACGGTGCATGCGAAGACGCGCTCGACCAGCAGGTGATCGAGCGCGTCTGGAAAGTGCCCGTCCGGTGGATCGGCGAACCGCGCCACCGGGCCTTGGTCAGCCGGTGATCAGTTGACCGTGCGCGGCGGCAGCTTGCCGTCGGAAGCCTCGCTGTCCGCCGCTTCGTCGCCCGCGATCAGGCCGCGCGCTTCGAGCATCGGGGTCACGTCGGGCTCGCGCCCGGCGAAGTTCCGGAACATCTCGAAATAGTCCATGGTCCCGCCCGTACTCAGCACGGTCTTGCGATAATGGTCGCCATTGGCGCGCGTGAGCCCGCCATTGTCCATGAACCACTTGCGGCTGTCGCGGTCGAGCATCTCGGTCCACAGATAGCTGTAATAACCAGCGCTATAGCCGCTGGGCGAGCTGAAGATGTGGTTGAAATAGGTCGTCCGGTAACGCGGCGGCACCAGGTCGATTTCCAGCCCCAGTTCCTCGAGCGACTTGCGTTCGAAGGCGGTGACCTTCTCGGGCGTGTCGATCGCGGCGGCTTCCGCCTGCGACAGCGCGGCCCACTTCATGTCGAGCAGGGCGGCTTCGACGACTTCGCCGAAATCATAGCCCTGGTTGAACTTCGAGGCCGCCTCGAGCTTCTCGATCATTTCAGCCGGGATGGTTTCCCCCGTCCGGTAATGCTTGGCGTAGTTCGACAGCACTTCGGGATAGGTCGCCCACATCTCGTTGACCTGGCTCGGATACTCCACGAAGTCGCGCGCGACCGCGGTGCCCGACAGGCTTTCGTAGCGCTGGTCGGCGAAGAAGCCGTGCAGCGCGTGGCCGAATTCGTGGAACAGCGTGTTGACGTTGTCGAAGCTGACCAGCTGCACTTCGCCCTCGGGTGCCTTGGGGATGTTGAGCACGTTGTAGATCACCGGCTTGGTGCCCCACAGATCGCTCTGGTCGACGAAGTTGCTCATCCACGCCCCGCCGCGCTTGGACTCGCGCTGGAACGGATCGAAGTAGAACAGCCCCAGCTCGCTGCCGTCGCGGTCGAACACCGTGTAGGTCGTCACATCGGGGTGATAGACGGGCAGGTCGCTGCGCTTCTGGAAGGTCAGGCCGTAGAGCTTTTCGGCGGCATAGAACACGCCGTCCTCGAGCACGGTATCGAGCTGGAAATATTCCGCCATCGCGTCTTCGTCGAGGTCGTAGCGTTCCGCCTTGACCTTGTTGGCATAGCGGTACCAGTCCCACGGCTGGACTTCGAAATCGCCCCCTTCGGCAGCGATCGCTTCGTTGAGCATGGCTGCTTCGCGGCGCTGCGTATTGGCGAGCGCAGGTACCATGCGTTCCATAAAGCCGAGCGCGGTGGCGGGTTTTTCGGCCATGCGATCCCACATCGCGTAGCTGGCCCAGTCGGCTTCACCGAACAGCGCGGCTTTCTCGGCGCGCAATTCGGCGATCCTGGCGACCAGCGGGCGGGTATCGATCGCGGTCGTGCCATTGGCGCGGTTGTAGCTTGCCTTGAACAGCTTTTCGCGTGCGGCGCGATTTGTCATCGTCGGCAGCAGCGGCTGCTGCGTCGTGTTCTGCAACGCGATCGCATATTTGCCCGCATAGCCCTTTTCGGCAGCGAGGTCGGCAGCCGCCTTGATGTCCGAATCGGTCAGCCCGGCGAGTTCGGCGCGGGTGTCGAAGATCACCGGCTGGTCGGCCATTGCAGCACGTGCCTGCTGGCCGAATTCGGTCGTGATCTCGGACAGTTCGGAATTGATCTGCTTGACCCGCTCGCGCTCGGCCTCGGTCAGCAGCGCGCCGGCGTGGACCATGCCCTGGTAGGTCTCTTCGAGCAGCCTGGCGTCTTCGCGAGTCATCGCCATGGCGGCGCGATTGTCGTACACCGCCTTCACCCGCGCGAAAAGTTTGGGGTTGAGCGTGATGGAATCGCCATGCGCGGTCAGCTTGGGACTGATTTCGGTGTTGATCTCATCGAGCCGGTCGGTGGTGTTCGACCCCGTCACGGCAAAGAACACGCGCGCCACCCGGCCGAGCATGCGGCCCGACTTTTCCAGCGCGACGATGGTGTTGCTCATCGTCGGCGGTGCGGGATTGTCGATGATCGCCTGGATCTCGGCCTTCTGGATCGCCATGCCCTGTTCGAAAGCAGGCAGGTAATCGTCTTCCGAGATCTTCGAGAAATCGGGCGTCTGGAAGGGAAGCGTGCTGTCCGCGGCAAAATAGCCGGTTGCCTCGGGCAGGTCGGCGACCGCCATGTCCGGCTGGCCGATGGTATCGAGGTCTTCGCCGTAAGCGGCGGAGCACCCTGCCAGCAGTGCGGCGGATGCGACGGTGGCCAGTATCTGGGCCTTCATAGTGTTCCCCTCAGGATTGGCGCGCCGGCGGGTAAGCCCGGCGCTGGAATGCGAAGATGACTTGCGCGGATGGACGCCCCGGCACGCGCGCGCAAGCGCGGACACGTCACCGGTCGGCGCGTTTCCTACATTGGTCGAACGGCACGCGCTAACGCTGGTTCCGGCCGGCGGGCGCAGTCGCTGCGTCACGCGCCTCGCCCAGCGCGCGGCGATTGACGGTCATCAGCCGCGGACGGCCGCCTTCGCGGTCGACCACCAGCCATACTGCACCCAGTTCGAAAAACCCGCCCTGGTCTTTCGCCACGCTCATTTGCGACAGGTCCAGCCGTTCCAGCAGCGCAAGCATGTCGGCATCGAAAATTTCGTCGAACACGGCTTCGACCCCGGCGCGATCGGCGATCTCGCGGCGTTCCCCATCGCCGTCGATATACAGCAGCGGCAGGCCGACCTCGCGCAACAGCTTCGCCTTGTCGCCGCTGCGCGCTGCGGCGCGCAATGCAGCGATCGCGGCCTCGAACTGGCTCGCGCTGGTGCCGGTTGCGCAGGAAATCGCGCCGCCGTCCACGATGTCGTGCGCGCGGTCGAATTCGGTGCGGCGTTCCTCCTGCGTGGACCACACCAGCAGCAGGCAATCGTCGGGCTGTGCGCTGCCTTCGGCAAGCAGGTGGGCGCGCACTTCGCTCTCGCGCTCGTCCTCGGGCATGCACCCGGCGAGCGCGCAACCAAGGGCCAGCGACAGGGGAAAGGCGGTTGTCGGTTTCATTCCGGTTC
>Ga0098069_100097_pt1 | contig 53528 bp, 44 predicted proteins | sample 27_taG_FD_92584 | JGI IMG/M metagenome (GOLD analysis project Ga0098069, IMG submission 92584) | Marine viral communities from Cariaco Basin, Caribbean Sea - 27_WHOI_OMZ | ecosystem: Environmental > Aquatic > Marine > Oceanic | place: Caribbean Sea: Cariaco Basin | collected 2014-11-09
AAAGCTGGCATTCAGGTAGAACACCTGGAAGATGCTTTTCTTTATTTCTAATATACTTCTATATACCGCTGTTTAACATTTATCGAATGAAGGTTATAGCTCTATTCCCAATTGCTCAAATAAAAAGTAGTACTCATACAAAATCTTATTGTGAGAATCTTGTTTTTTCAATGCTCCGCCATGGCCAGATCCCGGCGTAACATATAGATGGTAAAGACCAGAAGGATCTCCTAGCTCCTGTAGTTTAGCAAGAAACTTATAAGAATGGTGGGGGGGTACTCGATCATCGGTATCTCCAGTAATCAAAAGGGTGTTAGGGTATCTCTTCCCTTCAGTTATATTATGAAGTGGAGAGTAGGATTTTAAATTTCTATAATCCTCTAAGTTTTCCGGGGTTCCAAATTCTTTTAGGTTTGTATTCATACCACCAACTGTAAATAAATTAAACCTAAGCATATCATATGGGCCTGCTTCCGCAATAACTGCTTTAAAAAGTTCGGGTCTTTGTGTAGCAGCAGCTTCTACCAGTAATGCGCCATGGGAGCCTCCTTTAATAACAAGTTTTTCTGAAGAGGTATAGTTGTTTTTTATTAAATATTCTCCTGCAGCGATGAAATCGTCTATAGCATTCTGTTTTTTTGATCGCCGGCCTGCTAATGCCCAATCGCTCCCATTGGCACCCCCGCCTCTTATATTGGGAACAGCCAGGATACCACCGTGAGCCAATAAAAGTCCTGTAGCATAGCTAAAAGAAGGCTCTACAGTTGTTCCATAACCTCCATAACCATACATTAGCACAGGATTGCTTCCATCTAGAACGGTTTCTTTATCACAAGTGATGTACATGTTTATCTCTGTGCCATCTTTTGAAGTATAAGTAACATACCTGGTTTCCAGACTATTAATGTCATAGGGTACCGAAATAGATTCGGAAGGTTTAAATTCAAGATTATCAAGATCTAGTTGGTACCAGGTGGTAGGGTGAAAAAAAGAACTTATGCTAAACTTGGTGGTGCTGGCATCATCATTAAATTCGTAGAAATGATTTAATTTCTTTCCCTTCGGGAAATCTATTTTCCGAAGCAACTCACCTTTTAAATTAAAAATTAGAGAGATGTTTTGTCCCTCATTACGATAGATACACGCAAGTTTATCTTTACCCAATTTAAGTACGTATTGAAGGTCAATATCATATTCAGGGATGAACTCACTCAATTTATTAGGCGTGTTTAAATTAGCAAGAAGGACTTTGCCTTTGGGAGCTCCTATAGTAGTCTTTAGGAAAACAGAATCCCCTTTAATATGTTTAATACTTAGTTCTACGTTTTCTTCTGCGGGATAAACCAGAAACCTTCTTGGTTGAAAATTTTCTTTTTTAAGATCTGCAATAGATATAGCATTATACCAGGTGCCCCGGGAATTGATATGATGGAATAATTTTAAGTTTTTCTCGTGAATATCATACCAAAAATTATAGGTGCCACTGGTATCCGGATTTTTGTATATAGGTTCCGGGTTCGCTGTAGCATTATTTATGGAAAGACGGTATAATGTCTTATGGGTTGGGGTATCTAATAATTCTCTACCTTCTTTAGGTTTTTTATAGGCGGTATAATATAATTCACGGCCGTCCCACTCCAAATTTGTACTTGTTCTAATGTTCTTAATCGTGTATGGAAATTTTGATCCCGTTGTGAGATCATAAATATGTCCCTGGGCCCAGTCGCTACCGTTTACCGAAATAGCCACAGCTATTAGATTTTCACTTTCATTGATGCTCGTATTTCCGTAAAGAACACGTTCCTCTTTACTACTTATAATATCTTTTCCACTAATTAGTTTTTTCCAGTTTTGTTGATCTTTCAATTTATATAAAAGATCCATAGAACCTGTATAAGGATTCCAGTCTTCTTTAGTTTCAAACTTATCTTCAAATTTTGGATCCTTTTTTATATGATCTTCGGTTTTTTCCCTTCGAACTCTATACATGGTTGCAATTTGAGCTCTAAGATCCCAGTAATTGGTTTGTTTCTTTGATTGTGCCCTGGTAAATCTAGCCTGTTCTTCCAGCCAATTCTGCAATTTTGCATCACTGGAGTTTTCCATATATTGGTAAGGATCTTCAATCACCTCTTCAAAATAGGTGTTTGTTGTAGCTTCTTTGGGGGCTTTGGGGTAATTATATTCATTTTGACAAAATGTGGTTATTCCTGAAAAAAGGAATAAGAGGATAGTGAAATTTCTCATTACGGCAATAAAAACTTGAATTTGGAGAAGTAAATTAGGGAGTTTACTCTTAGATTGTAAAATTTTTGTTAAAATTAATAATTTTCAGGAAAGTCTGAAATCTTAGGAAAGAAATTTACAATAAAACTTCTGATGCTCTCTCGAGATGAATCTCTTGAGTTAATAGTTATTTCTCATTTCTAAGATTGAGTTTCCATAATCTAAAACTACTTCATAAAAAAAGGCCGGTCTATAGACCGGCCTTTCCCTTAATTTTAAATTATAGTTTACCAGATCTTAACTCGATCTTCTGGTGCTACATACATTTTATCTCCTTCTTCAATATCAAAAGCAGTATAAAAAGCATCTATATTTTGTAATGGAACATAAGCACGATACATTCCAGGGGAATGCGGATCTGTCTTGATCTTGTTCTTCAGGGCTTCGTCACGCATTTTGGTTCTCCAAACGGTTGCCCATGAAAGGAAGAAGCGTTGCTCTGGAGTGTAACCATCAATATTCCCTGGATCTCCGTGTTCTTCCAGGTGAATTTGTAAACCATCGTAAGCGGCATTAACCCCGCCAAGATCTCCAATATTTTCGCCTAAAGTAAATTGTCCGTTTATATAAACACTATCCAATACTTCAATGTTACTGTATTGATCTGCAAGGTCTTTTCCAAGCGTTTCAAATTGTTTTAGATCTTCGTCTGTCCACCAGTTATTCAAGTTTCCTTCAGCATCAAAGCGAGAACCACTATCATCAAATCCGTGAGAGATCTCGTGCCCAATTACAGCCCCAATTCCACCGTAGTTTACAGCGGCATCAGCTTTATAATCGTAAAATGGTGGCTGAAGAATAGCTGCAGGGAATACAATTTCGTTATAGCTTGGGTTGTAATAAGCATTTACGGTTTGTGGTGGCATAAACCATTCGCTCTTATCTACCGGTTGGCCAAGATCTGCCATGTTATCGGCAACTCTCCATTTGCTGGAGTTCATCATATTTTGGAAAAAAGAACCACCGTTTTCAACATTTACAATTTCAAGATCGCTATAATCTTTCCATTCATCTGGGTAACCAACTTTAATAGTTGTGGTTCCCAGCTTTTCTTTAGCTTTTTTCTTGGTCTCTTCGCCCATCCAGCTTAGGTTATCTATCCTGTTTTCGTAAGCTTTAATTAGGTTAGAAATCATTTCCTGGGCTTTTTCTTTAGCTTCAGCAGGGAAATGTTCGTCTACATAAAGTTTACCTAAAGCCTCTCCAAGAGTTCCGTTTACCATTTGTAAAGCGCGTTCGTCACGAGGGCGTTGCTCCTGGGCTCCTCTTAGTGTTTTGCTATAGAATTCCCAGTTTGCAGTTTCAATGTCTGTAGAAAGTGTTCCTGCTGCATCGTTAAAGATGCTCCACTTTAAATAGTCTTTCCAGTCTTCAACAGAATTTTTAGCAATTACATCCTGAAGTGATTTCATATACTCAGGCTGAGAAACTATAATCGTGTCTAAATTATTAGCTCCAATTTCTTCGAAGTAAGTATTCCAATTAAAAGCCGGAACCATATTTTGAAGCTCTGCTACTGTTTTTGGATTGTAAGTTTTGCGGGCATCACGACGTTCTACTTTGTCCAGTCGTGGTTCTGCAAGGCTAGTTTCAAAAGCCAAAATTCGTTCTGCCGCACCAGCTGCTTCTTCTTTAGAATAGTCTATATATTGAAGCATTCTGGTAATATGCTGCTTGTATTTTTCTCTTTTTTCTTTAGAGTCTGCATCATCTGCAACGTAATAATCACGATCTGGTAAACCTAGACCTGAAGGGTAAAGGTAAGCCGCGTTCATATTACTGTTTTTAGCATCTGAACGTACGCCGAAAGAGAAAAATCCGCCGCCGCCGTATTGTTGCATTTCGGTTAGGAAATCCTGTAAATCTTCCTTGTTGCTTATAGCTTCTACTTTTTCTAAATATGGTTTTACCGGTTCTACACCTTTTTCATTTCTGGCAACGGTATCCATAATCGTATTATAAAGATAAACCGCTTTAGCCTGATCGCTTGAAGGGTCTAAGCTGTCGTTTTTAGAAGCACTTTCCAACAAAGCCATGGCGTCTTCATCGGTGCGTTCACGAAGCTCCATAAAACTTCCCCAGGTAGTTTGGTCTGAAGGGATTTCGGTAGAATCTACCCATTTTCCGTTTACATACTTAAAAAAGTCGTCCTGTGGCGCTACGGTAGTATCCATATAAGCCAGGTTAATACCGTGAACTTCTTCTTTTTCAGTTTGTTCTTTTTCGTTGTCCTGACAACTGCTTAGTGTAGCAGTTCCCAAAACCGATAGGAACATTACTTTGGTTATTTTTTTCATGTGTGGTTTAAATTATTATGAAATTTCCCGCTAAAGTACTAAAAAGATGATTATTTAGCTGAAAATTATTTAAAGCGAATCTTATTCAATTTTTATTGAATTTTTTCTTTGAGATACACCGGTTTGGCTGATTCTATAGGGAAATATTAGGTTAGCTATTAGTCAAGGGAATCTATAAGCTTTTGGTCAAAGGATTTTTTAAGCGCAGTAGCTTCTTCTACATTTTCGTTGGGGATAGTTATGGAAAGTACATAATGAGCAATTTTCCAGCCCTCTTCAGTTTTTTGAAGCACGCCAGAGCCACGGCAAATTCCCATTTGGGTTGCCAACAATTCATCAAACCACGCAATATCACTATTTTCTTCGGTATAAATATTTCGCTCTAAAGTCTTAAAATCCCAGGCTTTTCCGCGGTCAAAATACGGTTTAGAAAACGCTCTAAAATCTTTGTTTTGCCAGTTTTCAGTAGGATCGGTGCCTATAAAAACTCCGTCTTCGGTCATTAGACCAAAATACTCTTCGAAATTGGCTTCTGAAGCAGCTTTATGCCATTGCGTTAGCACGTTGTCTATATTGGATTTTTCCTGTGCAGAAATTGTTATACTGAAAAGTAAAAAAATAAAGATTGCGATTTTTTTCATCCTGAATATTTATATAATTCAAGATAGTAAATTTTCATAAACCTAGTAGTGAAAACTTACTGTGCAGAAATAGAATCGGAAGTTGTAGAAATAGTGTCTCTTTCTGCTTTAAACTCATCCAGTTCTTCTTCAAAATCTTCCAGGGTTTTCAGAAAAAGCTCATTAAGCTGAATTTTAAAATTATTGAATTCTACAGGAATTTCACCTGCAACCTCGGTAATTGCATCGGCATCTAATTGCCGGCGGTGAGAAAGTTGGTCTAAAACCTTTGCTTTAGTAGCCAAAACGTTGGCACGTGCCCTTACCGCATTAGAACTCAAAGAATCGGGAATACTTGAGGCAAGTGATTCCATTACTTGCGAGATAGGCTTAGAACTTTCTATGGTTTGCTGCAGGTTATAATTTTTTAATTGGTCGACTTCATTTTGCGCAGCAATATAAGACAACCATTGTATGACTTGCTCTCTAGCTTCAGGAAGTAAAACCACTTCCTGATTAGTAGTTTTTATAGGCTGTTGTAGGACTATTGAATCTAGTTGAGTACTGGAAATGTCTTTATTTGATGATTTTTCACCACAAGACCAAAGAAAAATAAATGATATAAAAACCAGTTTTTTCATAGAAATACAAAGTTAGTCTAAAATATTTCGGTTTTCATAAAATTCCTGCTGTGAAAGCTAAAGAGATAAAAGATTTCTAACAAAGAGAAAGGTTTCGGGAGTTTCGTTGCGAATACTTCTGCGTAAATAAATATATTTGCGGAAAAATCAATATTATGGCCGGTAAAATTTTAATTATTGGAGCTTGCGGACAAATTGGAACCGAATTAACGTTGAAATTACGCGATATCTACGGAAATGATCAGGTGGTTGCAAGCGATATAAGAGAAGGAAGCGAAGAGCTTATGAGTTCTGGCCCGTTTGAAGCAGCTGATGCAACTGATGCAGCTCGAATTGAAGCTTTAATAGACCAATATAATATTAGCGAAGTTTACCAGATGGCCGCAATGTTAAGCGCTACAGCAGAGAAGGCCCCAATGAAAGCCTGGAACCTTAATATGGATTCGCTTTTTCATATTCTAAATTTCGCTAAGGATAAAAAGATTAAAAAAGTTTTCTGGCCTTCGAGCATTGCGGTTTTTGGTCCTACCACTCCTAAAAACGATACCCCGCAAACTACTATCATGGAACCTTCTACGGTTTATGGAATTAGTAAACAAACCGGTGAAAGATGGTGTGAATATTTTCACGATAAATACGGGGTAGATGTAAGAAGCTTACGTTATCCAGGCATTATAAGTTATAAAACTCTTCCCGGTGGCGGAACTACAGATTACGCGATTGAAATTTTTCACGAAGCACTTAAGAATAAAGCCTATACTTCATTTTTATCTGAAAATACCGGTCTGCCAATGATGTATATGGACGATGCGATTAAAGCTACCGTAGATATTATGGAGGCTCCTTCAGAAAAAATAAAGGTGCGATCTTCATATAATTTGTCTGCATTGAGTTTTACGCCAAAGGTTCTGGCCGAGGCTATTCAGAAGGAAATACCTGAGTTTAAAATCGCTTACGAACCAGATTTTAGACAAAAAATAGCCGATTCATGGCCATCGAGTATAGATGATTCTGAAGCTAGAAAAGACTGGCAATGGAAACACGATTTTGACATGCAAAGCCTGGTTAAAGAAATGCTTGCCGGAGTTTCTGAACAACTGAAAACTGCGAAATAACTCGATAATCGAGTCTTGATATAGCTCCGTTAACTTGCTATCAGTCAGTTTATTTCTTCTTTTTCTTCATTTTATTAAGCCATATTATGGTTCCGGTAATAGGTAAACTGGTTGCGATTAAGCAAGCCAGGAAATAAAGGATTTTGGAAAAAGTACCGAATATTTCTCCTGTGTGAATTGGCTTTATTAATGAAGCTACCTGAACGTTTGCCGGTTTTTCTGAAAAAAGCTCTTTTTTAAGAATTTTCCCGTCACGATCTATCACCAACATATCGTAAGTGTTGGGCGACCAGTTGCCAACTTCATATTTTCTAATGGAAAAAATACCATTTTCGTTCTGCGGAAAAGAAATTGAAGTCTCCCCGGGATAATTCAGGTTTTGATTAGAAATATTAATGATTTCTGCAAGTTCCACAGTTTTAGAATCTGCATTGGTTTCTGAAGCAATTTTGGGTCCGCCGCGGCCACCAAAAACCTGGGTTCCCAAAACCTGACTGCCAAGGTCTTTATACCAATCAAAAGACCAGAATAGTCCGGTTAGCGTCATTACAATTAATAATAGGCAGGAATAGAAACCAAGGGTATTATGCAAATCGTGATTAATCCTTTTCCAGTTAGCAGACCATTTAATTTTAAAGCCCGGTTTTAAGGTTTTCCACTTTATTTTTTTCTTCGGAAACCAAAGTACAACTCCGCTTATAGATAAAAATAGGAAGATGATCGTGGCAATACCTACAATAGGCCTCCCAATAGCAGAATCGAATAGCAACCAACGGTGCATTCTAAACATGGTAAAGAAAAATTCATCTGCAGGATTTTCACCTAGCTGTTGGTAATCGCCGGTGTATTGATTTACGTAAAAAGTGGTGCCGCGTCTATCTTCAGGAGAAGTTTTTACCTTGAATTGATAAGCTTTATTGGGAACTTCAGGTAGCGTAAGACCTGTAACCGAGCCTTCTTTTTCAAGGTTTTGCTGCAAATTTTCAATAGCAATTAATTTACCTTGTTGGGGGTCTACTTTTAATTCTTCAGCAAAAAGCGATTTTATTTCGGTTTGGAAGGTGAGAATAGTTCCGCTTAGGCAAACTAAGAATAGGATAATTCCGCTGCCAAGCCCTAACCATAAATGCAGATCGTTAAGTAATTTTCTAAACGTATATTTTTTCTTTTTTTGCTTCTTTTTTGACATAGCTTCTGGTATAAAACTTAAAATAAGACTGACCGGAAACAGAAATTCCGGCCAGCCCTTTTGGCAAATTTAAATATTTTTTAGGCGCTTAAAATGCTCCTATAAAGTGGCTTCCTTCAACATTTACCAGTTCGGCTCCTTTAGTTACCTCACCGGTTTGAGTATCTATTACATAAATATTTCCGTTTTCTCCTACGGGAGCTTCGGTTATATAAACTTCATCACCATCAACCACAAATCCCTGGTATTGGAATAGGTAGAAATCTTCGCTATAGGGAATTTCGTTTATTTTTTGTGCTGTTCTTGCTTCCAAATCTACCAGGGCAAAATACCCCTGGGCTCCAGCTACACCTTCAGCAGATCCGGCGTGACGGTAAGCAACAACGGCTTTTCCATTTGCGGTAGGTCTCCAGGCAAGAATATAAGCGTCTTGTACACCTAAAGCTTCGTCTAAATTAAATACGTAAGAATCATCGTATTGGTTATTATCACCTATTTTTAAGATATGAGAACCGTTTGGATCTCCCTGGTTTGCCTGGTAAACACTTCCGTTTACCAGAAATGCATTAATACTTCGGTAACCGTTGGTATTTCCCTTTCCTACTTCAGAAGTAATAATTGTTGGATTCTCTAAAGAAGGATAGTCTAAGACAATAGTTTTAGAATTTAAGACTTCTCCATTTCTATCTGTTTCTCCGGTTTCTGGGTTTACTTTACTTATACGTGCGCCAATGTATAATTTATCTCCGGTAGCATTTAAGGTTGGCATATCAATCCTGCCAATGTAATATCCCTGAGCTTCCAGTTCTTCGCTTAGCGAAAGACTCGATTCCTGGAATTCTTTTATTGCTGAATTTTGTAAATCTAAAGTAACAATACCCATAGTGGCTTCGGTACGAATATAAGTATCGTCTGAGGTATCCTCCGGGGTTTCATTATCATCAAACTGGTTTTCGGTATCCACATATACAGCAGCTCCTGTTTGGTCTCCGTCAAATAATTTAATCCATCGTGGAGCAGAACCTACATAAGGTGCAATGCTAATTTCGCTTCCGGTTTGTTCAAAATCCTGCCCGCCATTCACGTTGTATTTTGTATAGTTTCCTCCAGTATCGCCGGCATAGCTAATATTGAATATGGTGCTGCCGTCTTCAGAAGATTGCAACATTGCCGTTCTGTTAGAAGGAACGATAAACCCGTTGTCAAAAGGTTCTATAGATACGTTTGGGTCTTTGGCATCTTCACTACTTATAGAGTAGATTAGTGTGCCGCCATTACCATCTCCAGGGTTTTCTCCCATTCTGGCTGCGGCAACGGTAATCCATCTACCGTCTTCAATTTCACCTGGTTCCTGGCCTGGGTCTATAGGAGAGTCATCGCTACTACAAGAAGCCAGTAAGCCTGTTGCCATTGCTAATGTTGTAAAAGTTTTAATGCTGAAAAAATTACGTTTCATATTATTATCTTTTATAATTGGTTAAAATTTATTGATTGAATAATTTAATTTTAAGTAAAAGGCCCTTCCCGGTTTTTGCACCGATAGATTATCGTAAACAGGTTTGTCAAGGATGTTTTTTACATCAAAACTCATAACGAAATTTTGGCTTGGGAAGGTGTAACTAAGGCCAATATCTTGCGCTAATTGCTGAGGTACTTTAAAGAAATCGTCTCCTACCGTGTTGGATCCCTGCGGAACCAGGTAAGAAAATTCATCGGTAAAGTACATGGTGTAGAATAGGTTTAGCCGGGAGTTTTTCTGAATTAAATTTTTAATTGAATAGCGTAAGTTTCCATTCATGGTAAAAAATGGAGTGTTAGGGACGTCTATTTCTACGCCCCGGTTTTCAATTTTTAAATCGAATCGGGATACGTTGAAATTAAGTCCGAAATTATTATTATAGGTATAACCCAACTGTGCGTCTATACCTTTTGAAGTACCGCTACCCTGATTTACATAAACAATTAATTCCTCATCTACATTTAGGGAAGTCTCTATAGGTAAACCAATTCTATCTTTAATATTTCTTGTAAAAAGATTTGTGGAAGCATTAATTTGATGCTTCTTAAAGTTAAATGTGCCTAGTTTAACTCCTAAATTATAGTTGTTACTTTGCTCGGGATTTATACTGGCGTTAGCTACCACGTTATCTCCATCGTTACCAAAAATTTCGGTTTCGTTTGGTAGTCGTACTGCTTTTTCGGCCGAAGCCAATAAGGTAATAGTGGGGCTGAGCTCGTAAGAAGCTGCAAAACCATAGCCTTCATATTTTTCGTTACTGCTTATAGCATCATCTACAATTTGCCTGCTTCCGTCTTGATTTGTTTGAATTTCAGGATCTACACTAATGCTTTTCTGTTGATAATATTTCCCGAATACATTGATTTTTAACCGGTCGTTAAAAGCATTTAATTCATAGGTTAGCGAAAGTATGTTCTTATGTAAATCCCTTGTTCCTAAAAAAGTATTTTCTAATACAGATTGTAGTTCGTCACTATCTTCTCTATCAGTTCCGCTATAAACGTGGTTCGCTAAAATTGTGTGGTTATCGCTAATAGCATAGGCTACACCAGTTCTAATGGAGACCACGTTACGGTTAATTTTTGCAAGCGTTGGCCCGCCTTCTTGCTGCGAGCCCCAAGTATACTTGTATTCGTTGCCTCTAAAATCTATGGCTCTTTCGCCGTTCCAGCTATAAGCCCAGGGTACCGTATCATTCACCTGGCGATTTCGCTTTCCGTAGTATCCAATTACATTAATATCTAATCCCGGGGTAAATAAATCTTCTTTTTGATAAGTTAAATTGGCAAGAGTTGCATTAGATTCCAGGAATCTTCCTTCGTATGGCATGATGGTCATAAATGCGCCGTGTTGCACTTCTTTGTAGTCATCAGAACCTGTAAAACCTACAAAAAACTGGTCGGCCCATTTTACATCTGTATATCCTACCTTTACCGTTCCTCCGGTAGACCTGTAAGCATCGTTAAAACGTCTTGCAGTAATTGGGGTTTGTTGGCCACCTAATCCGGTTACTACAATACTTCGGCCTGAAACTTCATAATCGTTATCAGAATAGTTATGAAATGCAGAAGCTTTTACGGTAAAACCAGATTCATCAAATCTGTACAGTCCATTAACATTGGCCTGAAAAGTATTGAATGAGCCATAAGAAACAGACGCATTAATATTTTCACTCGACTGTTTATTAAGTACGATATTTATAGCACCACCCAGGGCATCGTCGGCTAAATGACCGGGAACAACACCTTTGTAGACTTCAATCCGCTCTATCATCGATGGCGGAATACTGTTTAAGTTATAGGAGGAACCAAATGTGGAAATTGGAATTCCGTCTATAAAAATACGTACGGCACTGCCAGATAGACCATTCAAACTGTATTCTGCACGAGAGCCCAACCCACCATTTTGACGAATTTTTACTCCAACCGTAGTATTCAGTAATTCGTTTGTTTGAATATTTCTAATACTAGCTTCTTCGGTTTCAACTACATTAAGTGCAAAACCTTTTTTCTCCATTTTGGTTTTGAAAGATTCTGCTCTTAAGTGTACCTCATCTAATTCGTTCCCTGAGTTATTTATTCTAATATTATGTTCTAGATTTTTTTTATTTACCGCTATTTGATGGTGTGCTATGAAGTCACCTTTACGAATTTCCAGTAAAAAAACTCCGTGCTGTAAATTCTTTATTTGATATTTTCCTTCGGAATCTGATTGCGTGCTTTGACTCTGGTTCAGATTGGAGGCTGTAATACTTGCGTGCTTTATAGCCTCACCATTTTGATCTTCAATTATTCCCGAAATATTGAAGCTTTTAGTCTCCTTTTGCTGTGCACTTAAAGTAGACATGATTGCCGATAGCAACAGTAAAATAAAGCTTATCCTAAATTTCGTATTCACAATTATTATTTATTATTCTTATTTAAACTAATTTTAAATAACTTGCGACAAATTTATATTTTGAAGTTCTAAGCCTGTTTCGGTTTTGGTAATAAAAATTACGGAAAACGTATTATGTATATTGAGTCTAAATTAGAGGAGATTGATGAATCCTTATTTTCTGTAGATCTTTCAGAAGTAAGAGACCCAAATATTTTGCAAGAAAAAATAGCAGGGCCTACTTATTCATGGCTTAAGGCAAAGACAAAAATTCAGTTTACAAAGGGATTATTCATTGTAGATACTTATTTTGAAAATAACAGGGATCTAACGGATATTTTTAGCATTAGCGGGGAGTATATTCAAATTTCTTATTTGGGGAAAGGAGATTCACACCTGATGTGTGCTAAAGAAAGTAAACCCGTAGGAATAGGATGTGTTAATTGCTGTTATAATCGTAATACAATTACTACCATAAAAATGCCCGCCAATAGTCCCACTCATTACCAGGCACTTTTTCTTTCAAAAGAATATTATTTACAACTATTAAAGGATGAAGCCTGGGTTGCTAATAATTCTTTCTATAAGAATATAATGAAAGGAGAATTTTTAGAATGGGGAACTTGCAAATATCCAATAGATTATAATTTATATCATATTTTTAATGAAATAACCAGGGGGGATTGGAAAAGAGATTTTAAAAAATATTATCTGGATATTAGGCTTAAGGAAATATTCTTATCCTTGCATTTATGCCAGGAGGAATTGGGAAGAGCTACGTTTAGCGGGGTGAAAGATGAAAATCTCGAAAAGATTAAAACAGCTCACGCTTATTTAATAGAGCACTTTAAAAATCAACCGACCATTAAAGAGTTAGCCAGGAAAGTGCTTTTAAATGAACTTCAGCTGAAAAGAGATTTCAAAAAAATGTATGGTAAAACAATTAGAAGTTTTATTATAGAGCTTCGAATGGAGAAAGCTAAAAGTTTATTGGGAAAATATACGGTAAGTGAAATGGCTGAAATCTTAGGCTATAGAAGCGTGCCGCACTTTATAAATACTTTTAAAAAATGTTATGGCTATACGCCAAAGCAAGGTTTAAACCAGTAGATATTAGTCATAAAAAAGCCGCTATAAATAGCGGCTTTAAAGTTCTTGAAATAGGATAATATATATTATTCTATAACGCGTACTTCAGCAGCGTTAACTCCTTTTCTTCCTTCTACTTCAACGTACTCAACTTTATCACCTTCGTTCAAGCTCTCGCCATCTAAACCAGTAATGTGTACGAAGATGTCTCTTCCTGTTTCGTCGTTGGTAATGAATCCGTATCCTTTTGATTCATTGAAAAATTTAACTGTACCTTCCATTATAATAATAAAATAAATAATTAATAAAGGACAAAGTTAGTACAATATTATTGAAGACAATGCAAGAATATTAATTTTCTTTTTAAAGTATTCTAAAACAGGGACTTAATCAATGCCTTTGTCTCGCATCTTATCCATGTTTTCTTTAGTGAGAGTGTAGTCTTTAAGGCGTTTTCCTTTCCATCTTACGTAGAGGAAAATAGGCATTAAAATAAATGCGCTGACCAAAACAGCAAGCCCAATTATCTGGTCTCCCAGTAAAACATCTTCAAAAGTGCGGTAATAAAATCCGACTCCAATGGCAATTAGTATTAATATTCCTAAGATCTTTAAAATGGTATTCATAGCATTAAACAGTTACTTCTATTAGTTTTTGACGGTAAGCGGTGAGTAGTTTAGATTTTGAAATAAAACCTACATATTTTCCATCTTCTACCACCGGTAGGTTCCAGGCATTCGTTTCCTGAAATTTTCTCATGGTGTCTTTTGGTCTGTCTTTTCGCAAATCTATGGTTGCAGGTGCCCTTTGCATTATATCACTCACTTTTACATCATCATACATTTTTTGGTCGAACATTATAGGGCGGATGTCATCTAAAAGAATGATTCCTAAAAAGTTACGATTTTCATCTATAACAGGAAAAAGATTCCTTGAAGATTTTATGACTCCTTCGTGAATAACATCGCCAAGATTCATATCAATATTTAGGGTGATAAAGTTTTTCTCTATTATCTGCTGAATATTTAATAAGGTTAAAACGGCCTGGTCTTTATTATGGGTTAACAAATCGCCACGTTGCGCCAGTTCCATAGTATAAACTGAATGCGGCTGAAACTGATTGGTGATCATATAAGAAATTGCAGCGGTAATCATTAAAGGGACAAAAAGTTCGTAGCCACCGGTAAGTTCTGCTATAAGGAAAATTGCAGTAAGCGGCGCGTGTAAAACTCCCGCCATCAAACCAGCCATACCCACCATGGTAAAACTACTTACCGAAATAGGATTCCTTAAAATCCCCAGGTTATTTACTACTAGTGCAAAACAGTGTCCCATGGCACTTCCCATAAACAAAACCGGGGCGAAAATACCGCCAATACCACCAGCTCCAAAAGTAAGTGAAGTAGCGAAAATCTTAAAAATTACAAGGCCTGTGAGCAGAATAACTACAATCCAGATATTATCGAGGTAATCGTTAAAGAAATTAGTTCCCAGCGCTTGCAAATAATCTTCTGCCAGAAGGTTGTTTATTACATTGTAACCTTCACCGTAAAGCGGCGGGATTAAATAAATAAGAATTCCAAGGCCCAAACCTCCAATCAAAAGTCTATAAAATAGCGAATCGATTTTCTTGAAAGCATCACCAATTTTAAAATAAATATGGGTAAAGTACATAGAACAACCTGCGGCAAGAACTCCCAGGATAATGTAAAACGGTACTTCAGAAATCGTGAAATTATCCTGAAGTTGAACAGGTAAAATAATATCAGAGCCAAAGAAAAAGTAGGAGGTGAGAATCGCTGAAACCGAAGCTATAAGCAACGGCACCATGGAGATTAAAGTAAGATCTAGACTAAAAACTTCAATAGCAAATATAATCGCGGCTATAGGTGCTTTGAAAATAGAAGACATAGCTCCAGCAGCTGCACATCCAATTAATAAAGTGCGAGAGCTTTGGTTCATCTTAAAAAATCGGGAAATATTAGAACCCAGGGAAGCACCGGTTGCTACTGTGGGGCCCTCTAATCCCACTGAACCTCCAAAACCCACTGTTAAAGGAGCTGTTATGATTGAGGCGTACATTTGGAAAGAACGCATAATTCCCTTTCGGCGTGAAATAGCATAAAGTGTAGAAGGAATTCCGTGCCCAATCTTTTTCTTAAAAACTACTTTAATGATGAGAAGGGTGAGACTCAAGCCAATTAGCGGGAAAATAAAATAAAACGCGTGGTGGTAATTTATAATAAGACTGCCTTCCAGTAAGCGTTGTATAAAGTGGGTAAGGTTCTTTATTACTACAGCACCCAAACCCGCGGTAAAGCCTATAATAGCGCTTAATATCATCAAGAATTGTTGATGACTTAAATGCTTATTGCTCCACTTAGAAAAACGGATTAGCAGTTTTGTGCCTTTATTCCCCACTCAAAAAATTTTTAAATGAAGATAAAGAAATCCCGATGTGAAACCGGGATTTTTTATCAATTATAATTTTACTCGATAATCGAGATTTAAATGCTCCGGCTGTTTGCCTTGAACTCAAAGTATCATTTTCCATGAATGTCTTTTGAGCCTTCATTTTGGTTGTTTACTTGAAGGTGAAGCTCTTTTAACTGGGCTTCATCAAGTTTTGCAGGTGCATCTATCATTACATCCCTACCGTTATTGTTTTTTGGGAAAGCAATAAAATCTCTAATGCTTTCCTGGCCGCCAAGAATTGCAACCAGGCGGTCAAACCCAAATGCAAGTCCGCCGTGTGGCGGTGCACCATATTGAAAGGCATCCATTAAAAAGCCGAATTGTGCTTTAGCTTCTTCTGGAGTGAAACCAAGATAATCGAACATTTTAGATTGGGTTTCTTTATCGTGAATTCTTATAGAACCACCGCCAATTTCGTTACCGTTTAAAACCAGATCGTAAGCGTTGGCGCGAACTTCTCCGGGTTTAGACTCCAATAACGCAAAATCTTCTTTTTTAGGTGACGTAAACGGGTGGTGCATCGCGTGAAAACGTTGAGTGTCTTCATCCCATTCTAATAATGGGAAATCTACCACCCAAAGTGGTGCGAATTCATCAGCTTTTCTAAGGCCAAGTTCATTACCCAAATGCATTCTTAAAGCACTTAATTGTGTTCTGGTTTTGGCGGCGTCACCGGCCATTACTAAAATAAGATCTCCGGGTTTCCCTGAGGTGGCTTCAGCCCAGGTTTTTAGATCTTCTTCGGAATAAAATTTATCTACTGAAGATTTTAGAGTTCCATCTTCATTATATTTTGCCCATACGAGTCCGTTGGCGCCAACTTGTGGTCTTTTAACCCAGGATATTAATTTGTCTATTTCTTTTCGAGTGAAAGAAGCTGCTCCCGGAACCGCAATCCCCACAACTAATTCCTGCTGATCGAAAACGTTGAAACCTTTATTTTTGGCCAAATCGTTTAATTCGGCAAACTCCATCCCAAACCTAATGTCTGGTTTGTCGTTTCCGTATTTTTTCATCGCTTCAGCGTAGGTCATCCTTGGGAAGTCTGCTACTTCTACACCATTGATCTCTTTCAGTAAATGCCGCGTTAAACCTTCAAAAATATTCAGAATATCCTCTTGCTCCACAAAAGCCATTTCGCAGTCAATTTGCGTAAATTCCGGTTGCCTATCGGCTCTAAGGTCTTCATCTCTAAAACATTTTACGATCTGGAAATATTTATCCATTCCGCCAACCATTAGCAATTGCTTAAAGGTTTGTGGCGATTGGGGTAGGGCATAGAATTGACCTTCGTTCATTCTGCTTGGCACTACAAAATCGCGGGCACCTTCAGGAGTAGATTTTATTAAATAAGGAGTTTCGACTTCAATAAAATCCTGGTTAGAAAGATAATTTCTTACTTCCATTCCTACCTTGTGGCGAAATTTCAGCTTATTTTTTACCGGATTTCGTCTAATATCAAGATAGCGGTATTTCATTCTCAAATCTTCCCCACCATCTGTTTCATCTTCAATAGTGAAAGGAGGAGTAAGCGAGGTATTTAGAATAGTAACTTCGGTCACTAAAACCTCAATCTCACCGGTTGGAATATTTGTATTTTTAGATTCCCGCTCAATTACTTTTCCGCTAACCTGAATAACAAATTCGCGTCCAAGTTTTTGAGCTTTCTCCATAAGTTCGGTTGAAGAGCGCTCTTCATCAAAAATAAGTTGGGTGATACCGTAACGATCACGTAAATCTACCCAAACCATAAATCCTTTATCTCTTATTTTTTGAACCCAACCAGAAAGTTTTACTTCCTGGCCAATTGAAGCTGCATTTAATTCCCCGCAGGTATGACTTCTATACATAATATTCCTGAAATTTTAAGTAGCGCAAAAGTAAGAAGTTCAATTGGGTTTCGCGATAAGATAAGCTTAGAAAATATATGCTAAGTAAGATTTAAATACTCATAGTTTCCCAGGTAAATTCCCGATATGCTCTTTTCCAACATGAATAAGATTTTCTGAGAAATATTGCTTTTGTTAAGCTGAAACATGGGATTTAGATATCTGTTTGCCAGGTTTTTATTGTTTCAATGTTAATTTAATGTTATGTGATTGTTGCTTTAAAGTAAACATTTAGCTATATTTGTAAAGTAAAGATTAAAGAAAAAGACTATGAAAAAGATAAAAAATATATTGATGGCCGCCGTTTTCACTGTTGGAGCAGCTGCTATGGCCCAGGAAAGCCCAGAGCCGAAATTTGAAAAAGAAGGAGACCTTATAAAAGGAACTTTCTATTATGAAGATGGTACAATTCGGCAGCAGGGAACTTATAAAAATGGAGAATTGCACGGGGAATGGATAGCTTATGATGCTGAAGGAAAAAAGCAAAGTATGGCTAACTATACCGAAGGAGAAAAAACTGGAAAATGGTTTTTTTGGACTTCAGATAAACTTACTGAAGTAGATTATGATAATAACCAGATTGCAGGAGTAAATACCTGGAAGAGTGATGGTACTTTAGCTGATAACTAAGAGCTATTATCTACATATAAAATTTAAAAAAGGCTGTCTGAAAAAGGCGGCTTTTTTTGTTTCTAAGTCATGGACTTTTAGCTTTTTCAAGAGCGATAAATAGATCGCAAGAAAAATCTTTATATTACGTTGATTCAGTATTGCTGTTTAATAAAGCGATATTGCAAACATCGGTATAAAATGAGAATTAAATAAAAAACCCGAAGTTTTACTTCGGGTTTATATAAATTAAGCTTTCGTTTCCAGCTTTCTTTGTTTTCGCTCTTGGCGTTTATCGGCTGTTTTTACTTTGGCTCTATTTACCAGGTAAAACATTACCGGAACTACAACTAACGTAAGGAAGGTGGCAAACACCAACCCGAAGATCACCGTCCAGGCTAATGGACCCCAGAAGATCACGTTGTCACCACCGATAAATATTTTTGGATCGTAGTCTATAAATAAACTAAAGAAATCTATATTCAATCCTACCGCTAGTGGAATTAAACCAAGAACAGTAGTAATTGCTGTAAGCAATACTGGTCTTAACCTCGATTTCCCACCTCTAACAATACAATCGAAATACTGGGCGCGAGTAAGCAATTCATCTTCATCTATATTAAGCTCTCGCTTTTTACGGTCTATAAGGATTTGGGTATAATCAATAAGCACGATGGCGTTATTTACCACGATTCCCGCCAGAGAGATAATTCCCATCATCGTCATAATAATAATGAAATCCATCTGGAAAATGATCAAACCGAGGAATACTCCCACAAGGCTCAATACTACTGCCATTACAATGATAATTGGTTTTGAAAGGGAGTTAAATTGAGCAACAAGAATAAGCAGGATACCGCCCATAGCGATTAATAAAGCTTTTAATAAGAAAGCCATATTTTCTTCCTGTTCTTCCTGTTCTCCGGTAAACTCTAAAGTAATATCCTTTGGAAGATCGTAACTTCTAAGTGCCGTTTTTAACTGGCCTACAATCTCATTTCCATTGTACCCCTGAAGCACGTTGGAGTAGAGGGTAATTACCCTTTTTAGATCTTTCCGTTTAATAGAACTGAAAGAAGAAGAGGATTCTGTAGTGACCAACGATGAAATTGGCACCTGAATTATTTCGCCCGTGTTCTGGTCTTTAAACGTAATCGGCTGATTGAATAGTACATTTTCATTATAGCGATATTCATCTGCAAACCTTACGTTTATTTCGTAATCATCGTCGCCGTCTTTATAGGTGGAAACCTCTTCCCCGTAGATCGCTCTACGCAAAGTTTGACCTACCTGTGAGGTAGAAACTCCAAGTTGTCCTGCTTTTCTTCGGTCTACTTCTACGCTTAATTCTGGTTTAGACTTGTTTACATCTATTTTAAGCTCTTCAATCCCGGCGATGCTAAGATCATTGATGTAAGACCGCAGATCTTCGGCTTCCTGTAGCATTTGCTCGTAATCCTCACCTTTTAGTTCCATGTTTATTGGATAACCTGTGGGTGGGCCGGCCGCATCTTTTTCAACAACAATAGAAGCGCCTGGGAATCCCTGTACGGCTTCCCGAACTTCAGATAAAACTTCGCTACTGCTCACGCCACGCCTTTCGGTGAACTCGCGCATAGAGAGTGTAACCTTGGCTTTATGCGGCATTTCATTTTGTTGACCGCCATCGGTTTGAGGATTTCCAGCACCCTCACCAACCTGGGAAATTGCCGACTCTACCATAAAGTTATAACCATCTTCATCTTCATATTGCTCTATAGCTTCAAAGATGCGTTGCTCTACTTTTTTAGTAAGGGCGTTGGTTTTATGAATATCGGTTCCTTGTGGGTATTCAATATAGGTAATTACCTGGTTAGGTTCGTTTTCAGGGAAGAACAAGACTTTCGGTTGTACTAGTGCAATTAATACAAAAGACAGGAAAAGCAAAAGCAAAGTTCCGAAGAAAACTAAATAGGCCATCTTTCCACGTAGGGAGAATTTAAGGGTTTTTTCATAAATATTCTCCATCCATTTAAGTGCAGTATATTGGAAGTAATCTACACCTTTTGAAATAAAATATTTGTAGGCCCAAAGCAGGATAGCCGCCAGAAGTAATATGTTTCCAAAGGCTCTAAGTGCGCCGGCATCAATTACAAATCCTACTATGAGCAATAAAGCTCCAAAACCTGCCAGAATAGAACTTATTCTAATAAGTTTTTTCCTGGTGAATTCGCCTTCCTCTGTTCTCATAAACTGAGAAGTAAGCATCGAGTTGATGATCAAGGCCACGAAAAGTGAGGAACCTAATACTATAGAAAGTGTAATAGGGAAAATTACCATAAAACTTCCTATAATTCCCGGCCAGAGTCCCAGCGGGAAAAATGCAGCTAAAGTAGTTGCTGTTGAAGCTATAATTGGCCATGCAATTTCACCTAAACCTTGCTTAGCAGCCTGTTTTCTCGGCATCCCTTCGTCCATTAAAGTATAGACGTTTTCTACCACCACAATTCCGTTATCCACAAGCATCCCAAGACCCATTACCAGGGCAAAAAGCACCATAGTATTTAGGGTGTATCCCATACTGGATAGGATGATGTAAGAAAGAAACATAGATAAAGGGATCGCGATCCCAACAAACAATGCGTTTCTAAATCCGAGGAAGAACATTAAGACCAAAACCACAAGGATCACCCCAAAAATAATGTTGTTTACCAAATCATCTACCTGGCTTTTGGTGTTGGTAGAAAGATCGTTAGTAATGCTTACTCCAAGGCTTTCAGGAAGATATTCCTCCTGTTCTTTTTCTACAATTTCTTTGATCTGGTCTACAGCCTCGATCATATTCTTACCGGCACGTTTTTTTACGTCCAGCATCACTACAGGCTTACCATATTCACGGGCAAAAGTGGTAGCATCTTTTTCCCTGAAATTGATATCAGCAATATCTTTAAGGAAAATATTACCGCCATCAGTCTTAACTACAACGTTTTGGAGTTCTTTTGGATCCTCAATTTCTCCAACAATCCTTATGTTCTTCTGAACCCCGCTGGTAATTACATTTCCACCAGAAATTGTTCTGTTTTCAGCACTAACCGCATTTACAATATCTGAGAAACTAACTTTAGAAGCCGTCATCTTATAAATATCTACCGCGATCTCAACTTCCATCTCTTCAGCACCACGAATACTCGCTTCTTTTATCTGCGGAAGCAGCTCAATGCGCTCCTGAAGATATTCGGCATATTCCTTTAATTGCAGAACGGTATAATCTCCCGTTAAGTTGATGTTTAGAATAGGTTGTTCTTCAGAAATATTAAGGTCGAACACATTGGGTTCTACCTTGGCGCCATTATCTAAGGTAGGCCAGGTGGTTTCGGCTTTCACCATATCTACCTTGTCCTTCACCTTTGTTTTGGCACTTTCAATTTCTACATCTTCTTCAAACTCTACAATTACCAGGGAATAATCCTGAAATGTAGAAGAAGAAATTTCTTTTACACCGGCAACATCGTTAAACTCTTCTTCCAGGGGTTCTGTGATGAACTTCTCAACATCTTCGGCCGAGTTTCCCGGGTTGATAGAGCTTACGTAGATCTTTGTCTCTACAACTTCAGGGAAAGTTTCCCTTGGCATATTGTAGTAAGACATGAGTCCACCAATCATAATAATGGCGATAATTACATATACCGTCATTTTATTATTGATGGCCCAGGACGAAAGCTTAAATTCTTTATCTAAATTCATTGTAGCTTAGTTTCTTATTTTAACTTCCTGACCATCTCTAAGGTTTTTGGCACCTTCTACGATCAGTGTTTCTCCGGTTTCCAGCCCGCTGGTTATTTCTATCTTATTATTATAGGTATAACCTGTTTTTACTATTTGTCTTTTCGCAATACCTATATTGTCTTCACCTTCTTCTTTTTCCTGAAGAATAAACACAACACTTTCACCCTGTGCGTTTTTAAGCAAAGCATTTTCGGGAATAATTACAGCGTTTTCTGCAGTATAATCATTGAGTTTAAGGGTGGCAATTTGGTTAGGTTTAAGCATCCCGTTTTCATTAGGTACCGCAATCTGAATGCTGAAAGAACGGTTGTTAGGATTAATGGTGTTCCCAACTCTTTTTACCTCTCCTTCAAATTCACGGCCTAAAGAGCTAATTTCTACTAGTACTTCGGTGCCCTTGTTTATTTTGTTCAAATAACCTTCTGGCACATCAGCTTCTACATACATATTTTTTAAACTCACTAAGCGAAATAACTGACTTTGCCCTGGGTTTACAACCTCTCCTTCTTCGGTAAGTACTTCGTCTATAATTCCGCTAAAAGGTGCTCTCACAATAGTTTTGTCTAATTGAGACTTTAACCTGTTTACAGAATTCTGCATAGACTCGTAATTGGTTTTGGCTTCTAAATATTGCATCTCAGATCCAATATTTTGTTCCCATAAACGCTTTTGACGTTCAAAAGTTGTTTTTGCAAGGGTAGCCTGAGTTTCTAATTGAGCCAATTCGCTCGAAAGTCCGCCGTCGTCTATTTTAGCAAGCACCTCTCCTTTATTTACCTGCTCTCCTTCTTTTACGCGCAAGTCTTGGAGGATGCCAGAAAATTCGGCGTAAACCACAATGTTTTCATCTGTTGCTACATCGCCCTGTACTTCGGCATAATGTTTAAATAGGGTGTCGTTAATTTGTTGAATTTCTACCAGGTCTAAACGCCGGGTTTTGTCTAAACGGTCTATGGCCTGATCCAGTTTGTCTAACTTCTGGGTAAGATCACTTTGTTGCTGACTTAATTCAGATTTCTTAGCTCTAATTTCGGCAAGATCTTCATTTTCTATAATTTCTTCTACAGATTTTCCCTCCTCATTACTTCCGCAGGAAAGCAATAAAAGTGGAATACTTAATAAAACAGCTAACTTTTTCATTCTTAATATTTGATGGGTATATTTAATCTTCATTGTTATATTTTCTGGTATCCAATAGGTTTTCTAATTCTACCTTGGCAGTTATTACATCCAGCATAGATTGCAAAAAGTCTTGCTGCGCCTGGTAAAGTTGGCGTTGTGCTTCGCTAAGCTCAAAACTGCTGGCAATTCCTTCAAAAAATTTAATTTGATTTTTATTTTCTATCCTTTCGGCCAGTTCAAGGTTTTTCTTCTGGGCCTGGTAGTTTTCAAGGCTAAATTCGTAATCACTTTTAGCTGAATTTATTTGGCGTTTTACTTCATTTTCAGTTTGTTCCAGTTCTATCATCGCCTGTTCATAGGCAATTTGTTTTTGCTGCGTCCTGGAGCTTCGCATACCACTGCTGAAAATTGGAATATTTAAGCTTACTCCTAAAATAGATTGACCAAAATATTCCTGGTCTTCATTTAGAAAAGTGAATTCCTGACTAAAACCCTGTACCCCATAATTTAAAAACCCGGTTAAAGAGGGGAGTGCTTTAGATTTTTCCAGTTTCACTTCAATTTCACGAGATTCTGCCGTGTTTGCAGCAATTCGATAATCTATATTTTCTTCTACCGGAATTTCTTTTTGTAAAAGTTCCAGGTCAAAATATTCCATTGCCAGGTTATCCAGTTCTTCGGTTAGATTAACCGGTATTTCTACAGGAATCCCAAGCGTTAAATTGAACATTTCGTAAGCGATATCACGCATACGTTTGCTTCGGCTTAAATTGTTTTTTAAGTTAAGCAAGGTGATTTCAAGCTGCTCTACATCTTCCTGTTCTGCCAGCCCGTTTTTATAGATTTCGTTGGTTTCGTTGTAATTCTTTTGTACGTTCTCAACGTTCTTCTGAAGAATCGCTACATTTTCTTCCGCCAGTAAAACATTTCCGTAGGCATTTATAACCGCTTTTTTTATTTCGAGGTCGGTTTTGGTTTTCGCATTCTCAGAAATTTGAAGCAAAGTTTTAGCCGATTGAATTCCTACAATATAAGAGCCGTCAAAAATTAACTGGTTCCAGGTGGCAGTGGCATTTACGTTGTGCTTTGTGCCAAAAGTAACGGGGATAAATTCGCCTCGTTCTCCTCCTACAATTTCGGCGGGAAGTAATTGCACGGGGAGGTTTAAATTGTTTTGGTAATCGCCGGTGGCACTTACCTGGGGTAATCCCTGGGCAATAATTTCCCATTTTTGCTTCAGGGCAATTTCAACATCTTTTTGCGCGTTTATTGAAGAATAATTATTCTCCAGGCCAAACTGTATAGCTTCTTCCAGTGAAAAACTGTAATCTTCCGGAGTTTCCTGAGCTATACTGCTTAGCGAAATCAGTAAAATTAGCAGGTATCTAAATTTCATTTTTTACTTTATTCTTGGTTAATAAATCTTCTAAAACTTCCAGTCCTTTTGGGGTACAAATAGCTCTTAAATGGTACTCTAATAAATAGTCCATAAGTTTATTATTGCTGAATTCGTCTTCAGGAAACAGGTTTTTGTCTTTAACGCCTAACATACCGGCGAAATGAAGCCTGCTTACAAAAGAAATTGAAATATTAGAGCGGTAATAACCACTTCTAATACCGCGTTCCAGGTTTTCTATTATGCAATGTTGTGCAACTTCAAATTTTTTGTTGCTTATAGTATTATAGATCTCTGGGTAGTATTTTTTAAGCTGAAATTGGGGTGAGGTCTTTTCATTTTTAAGCATACGTTGCACATATACTTTTACCTCGAAATTTTCTACAATAGGGTTTAAGTTTTGAGCGCGCAAAGATTCTATTCCCGTATTAATTTCTTCCATTAATTGCCAAACACTACCTTCAATAAGCTGGGATTTGTTGGTATAATGTGCGTAGATGGTTTTTTTTGATATCCCCATTTCTTCGGCGATATCATCCATGGTTACACTTTTAAAGCCCAGTCTTAAAAAAAGGTTGGTGGCTGTATTTTGAATTGCTTCTTTCACTTCATCTTCATTAAAATTCGGTGCAAAACTAAGTCAGGGAAACTTATAAAACAAACAAAGTTTCCAAGGTTTAAGATAATTTAACTTGCTTAAAGAATTTGAAATACCTTCAATTATGTATTTTAGCCGGAAAATTTTTTGGTATGAAGTCTATTTCTCAATATAGAGAAGCTTTTCAGGAATATTTAGATCTTAAAGTACAGGTGAAAGAACCTGAAAATCTTTATGAACCTATGCGCTATATTCTTAGCCTGGGCGGGAAACGTCTAAGACCGGTTTTAGTGTTGATGTCTACTGAAATCTTTGAAGCCGACTATAAAAAAGCTTTAGATGCTGCCCTTGCTATAGAGATATTTCATAATTTTTCTCTTGTCCATGATGATATTATGGATGATGCGCCTTTGCGCCGTGGAAAGGAAACCGTGCACGAACGTTGGGATATCAATACCGGAATTTTATCTGGTGACGCTATGCTGATAAATGCCTACCAGCTTTTTGAAAATTATGATGGTGATACCTTTAAAGAATTGGCGAGATTATTTACCAAAACCGCCATGCAGGTTTGTGAAGGCCAGCAATATGATATAGATTTCGAAACCCGTGACGATGTAGCTATCGAAGATTATCTTAAAATGATAGAATATAAGACCGCGGTGCTTGTTGGGGCTTCGTTACAAATGGGAGCTATTGTAGCTAATACTTCTACACAATGTAAAGAAGCAGTCTATGAATTTGGGCGCTTATTAGGAATTGCTTTTCAGCTACAGGATGATTACCTGGATGCTTTTGGAGATCCTGAGACTTTTGGGAAACAACCCGGTGGGGATATTATTGAAAACAAAAAGACTTTTCTTTATTTAAAATCTCTGGAGGCTTCGGGAAAAAGCGAGGCGCAACAATTAGAGCATTTATATACTATTAATCCTGCTGAAACTTCCGGGAAAATTGAAGCTGTAAAGACCCTTTTTGAAAATAGTGGGGCCGCAGCTTTAACTCAACGCGAAATAGAAAAATACACTGAAAAAGCTTTTAAAGTATTGGATGAAATTGATATTTCTGAAGAGAAAAAGCGTCCTTTAAGGCAATTTGGTGAAATGCTTATGAATCGCACGGTTTAAATTTTATTAAAATCAGATTGAGAAATTCTTAATATTTAGAGGCTTACACCTGTTAGATTTGCAATCAATACACATTTTTAACCACTTCCTGAAGTTTTTACTATGTTAAACTTCTTATAATTCATAAGATAAATATATAGTTTACTGCAGGCTGTTTTTTCTAAAAATTGTATTTTTGCCTTGTTTTATACTCAAAAGAAACATTAGTTTCAACTTATGGATAGATTTTCATTTCTAAATGCTGCGCATACGGCATATTTCGCCGAATTATACGACCAATATCTCCAGTACCCCGATAGTGTAGAGCCCAGTTGGAGGGCTTTTTTTCAAGGTTTTGACTTTGGAATGCAACAAAACGGTGTTTCTGCGGAAACTATGGAAGAAGCTCCTGTAGACTTTAAGGAGGGAGAAATTCCCGAGCACGTAATTAAGGAATTCAAAGTAATACGCCTTATAGACGGTTACCGAACTCGCGGGCACTTATTCACAAAAACAAACCCGGTTAGGGAGCGTCGTAAATACCGGCCAACCTTAGATATCGAGAATTTTGGGTTGGAAAAAAGTGACCTGGATACACAATTTAATGCAGGTGATATGCTGGGTATTGGCCCAAGCAGTCTAAAAGATATTGTTACACATCTTGAAAAAGTATATTGTGAATCTATAGGGATCGAATATATGTTTATTCGTAAGCCGGAAGAAATTCAATGGATTCAGGATAAATTAAATAAGAACGAAAATCATCCCAACTTTAGTGATGATGAGAAAAAGAAAATCCTGAAGAAATTAAATCAGGCTGTTTCTTTTGAATCATTTTTACATAGAAAATATGTTGGGCAAAAGCGTTTTTCACTGGAAGGTGGAGAAAGTTTAATCCCGGCTCTAGATGCCCTTATAGAAAAAGCAGCCGATTATGGAGTAAAAGACTTTGTAATGGGTATGGCTCACCGGGGGCGTCTAAATACGCTTACCAATATCTTTGGTAAGAGTGCTAAAGATATTTTTAGCGAGTTTGACGGAAAAGATTACGAACAGGATATTTTTGACGGTGACGTTAAATATCACCTGGGCTGGACCTCTTGCCGTGAAACCGATAATGGAAAACAAATCAATATCAATATTGCGCCAAACCCTTCTCACCTTGAGGCGGTAGGGCCGGTGGTGCAGGGTATTACTCGTGCTAAGCAAGATAGGCATTACGGAGGGGATAATATGAAAGTGCTTCCTATTCTTGTTCATGGCGATGCCGCCATTGCAGGACAGGGAGTAGTTTACGAGGTGGTGCAAATGGCCCAGTTGGAAGGGTATCAAACCGGTGGTACCATTCATATTGTAGTAAATAACCAGATAGGGTTTACCACAAATTATCTTGATGGGCGTTCTTCAACATATTGTACAGATGTAGGGAAAGTAACGCTTTCTCCTGTATTGCACGTAAATGCTGATGATGCCGAAGCTGTGGTTCACGCAATTTTATTTGCGCTAGATTTCAGAATGAAATTTAAGCGAGACGTATTTATAGATTTATTAGGTTACAGAAAGTATGGGCATAACGAAGGTGATGAGCCTAAGTTTACCCAGCCTAAGTTATATAAAGCTATTTCCAAGCACGAAAATGCAATGGATATTTATGCTCAAAAGCTTAAATCTTCTAACATTATAGATGATGATTACCTCACTAAATTAGAAGAAGAGTACAAAGCTGCTCTGGAAGAAAAACTGGAAGATTCTCGAAAAGAAGAAACCACCAAGATCACGCCTTTTATGCAAGACGAGTGGGAAGGTTTTGAGAATGTGTATGAAGATGAGATGATGAAAGAGCTGGATACTACCTACAAGATGGAAGATCTTGATAAGGTAGCCGATGCCATTTCTAAACTGCCGGAGGATAAAAAATTTATGCGAAAGGTGAAGAAGATCATAGACCTTCGTAATAAACTTTACTTTGAAGATAATAAGCTGGATTGGGCTATGGCCGAGCATCTTGCTTATGGTTCCTTAATGAAGGAAGGCTTTAATATTAGAATTAGCGGTCAGGATAGTGAGAGAGGAACTTTTTCTCACCGCCACGCTATTGTAAAAGTAGAAGATAGTGAAGAAGAAATAATTCTTCACAACAATATAGAAGGTAGGGAAGGCGATTTCTTCGTGTATAACTCCCCACTTTCAGAATATGGTGTAATGGGGTTTGATTATGGTTACGCAATGGCGAGCCCTCAAACTCTTACCATTTGGGAGGCCCAATTTGGGGATTTCGTAAATGGAGCACAAATAATGATAGATCAGTATATTTCTGCGGCCGAAGATAAGTGGAAATTACAAAATGGATTAGTGCTTTTCTTACCGCACGGGTACGAAGGTCAGGGAGCAGAGCACTCTTCGGCAAGAATGGAGCGTTTTCTTCAGCTTTGTGCTAAAGATAATATGTATGTGGCAGATGTTACTACACCAGCCAATATGTTTCATATCTTACGTAGGCAGATGAAAGCCGGGTTTAGAAAACCTTTGGTAATTTTTACACCAAAAAGTTTATTGAGACATTCTAAAGTGATTTCAACTAAAGAAGATTTTGCTGAAGGAAGTTTCCAGCCATTGCTAGACGATCCAAAAGCGAAGGCTAAAGATGTAAAAAGTCTGGTATTCTGTACCGGTAAGTTTTACTACGATCTATTGGAATTTAAAGAAGAAAATGATCGTGATGATGTGGCGCTGGTACGTGTGGAGCAATTATTCCCGCTTCCAGTTGAAAAAATGAAAAAAGCGATCAAGAAATATAAAAATGCAGATGATGTAGTTTGGGCTCAGGAAGAACCTAGAAATATGGGCGCTTACGGGCATATGTTATTGCATTTTGATGAAGCTAAAAACTTTAGAGTTTGTAGTAGAAAATTTTATGGCTCTCCGGCTGCCGGAAGTTCTGTAAGATTTAAGAAACGTCACGAAAAAGTGATTGCAAGTGTTTTTGACAAAACAGTAGAGAATTAATAAATTATAAATAACGAATCCAATGTTTTCGCCTGGCGGAAACTTTAAATAAAAACAAAGATCATGGCCTTAGAAATGAAAGTTCCTTCTCCGGGGGAATCTATAACCGAAGTTGAAATAGCCGAGTGGTTAGTTGAAGATGGCGACTACGTAGAAAAAGATCAGGCAATTGCCGAAGTGGATAGTGATAAAGCTACCCTGGAACTTCCAGCTGAAGCAAGCGGAATTATTACGCTTAAAGCCGAAGAAGGTGATGCTGTGGCCGTAGGTGAAGTGGTTTGTCTAATCGATACCGAAGCTGAAAAGCCAGGTGGAGGTGATGATAAAAAAGAATCTAAAGACAGTGAAGAAGATTCTAAAGATGAGTCTTCAGATAAAAAAGAGAAAGAAGATAAGGACAAAGCCGAAGCTAAAACCGAAGAGCCTTCAAAATCTTCAACTCCTTCTCAAAAACAGGATTCTCATGCAAAGGGAAGTCCTTCTCCTGCAGCGAAAAAGATTCTTGATGAGAAAGGAATTGATAAAAAAGATGTAGAAGGAAGCGGAAAAGATGGTCGTATCACTAAAGAAGATGCGGTTCAGGCTAAAGCTTCTATGGGTAGCCCGGGTAAAGGAAAACGTGGCGAGTCTAAGAAGAAAATGTCTATGCTTCGTAGAAAAGTGGCTTCTCGTTTGGTTTCAGTTAAAAATGATACCGCGATGCTTACTACTTTTAATGAAGTAGATATGCAGCCTATCTTCAATCTTAGAAAAAAATACAAAGAGGAATTTAAAGAGAAACACGGGGTAAGTTTAGGCTTTATGTCTTTCTTTACTTTGGCGGTAGTGCGAGCACTAAAGCAGTATCCTGGAGTGAACTCTATGATAGATGGTGATCACCAGGTAACATTTGATTATCAAGATGTTAGTATTGCAGTTTCAGGGCCAAAAGGTTTGATGGTGCCGGTAATTAGAAATGCTGAGAATCTTAGTTTTAGGGGTGTTGAAGATGAGGTAAAACGCCTTGCTTTAAGAGCTCGTGACGGAAAAATTACCGTAGATGAAATGACTGGAGGTACTTTCACTATTACAAATGGTGGGGTATTTGGTTCTATGCTTTCTACTCCAATTATTAACCCTCCACAAAGTGCAATTTTAGGGATGCACAATATTGTAGAACGTCCAGTGGCTATAGATGGTCACGTAGAGATTCGTCCTATTATGTATGTAGCCCTTTCTTATGACCATAGAATTATTGATGGAAAAGAATCTGTAGGTTTCCTTGTGGCTATTAAAGAAGCTATAGAAAACCCAGAAGAATTATTGATGGATAACGATGTGAAAAGAGCGCTTGAGCTTTAGATAATCGATCTTCACAAAACAAAAAAGGCAGCCAATTGGCTGCCTTTTTTTTGATACCACAAATAACAAAATCAAGAACCTCGGAGTAAGCCTAAGAAGTGTGAAGTGAGGGATGATTTTTTGAAATTTCGAGGAAAGGCTCCCAGAATTAAACTCTCTGGAGGGATTAAAATAATAATAAATTCAGAATGTTTAAGAATAAAACGCATATCACAAAGATTCCTAATAAGATATAAAGGAAGCTGTTTTGAGTTTTATTTTTTGACACATCAGGCATTATACTAACATTAATACCTCAAACTTAGGTAGAATGCAGTGGCCGGTCAAGGGGATAATTCCCCTTTCCAAAATCTTATTTTAAGTAAAGGGCGGGGGCTTTGTAGTCTATAACAGCTTTTCCTTTCTTTAACAGATCGGCACCAATTATCCCGTGAACCTTTTCCGCGTCGTGATTTATAAGGGCTTCGTTTACGTGTCTTAAATCAAAAAGTACAAGGTCTACTTTTTTCTTTTTCCAGCCTTTAATTTCTATTCGATTCTTTTGTGCAATTTGCGTAAGCATATTTGTTGCCCCCGCACCGGCAGCTTTTACATCGCTATCTTCAGCAAGCAGTTTAAAGTGCTCTACGGCTTCGAGCCCCACACAAGTGCTTGAGGCACCTGTATCCAAAATAAAGTTGCCTTCAATATTATTAATTTTGGCTACCAGTTCAAGATGCTGGGTTTTGGTATATTTTAATTTTATGCGCTTAAATCCTTTTGCTTTAAGCAATTTCGTTAAAGATGACATTCTTTGTGTTTTTCACAAAGATAGGTCTTCAAAATAAATTATTTTTGCTTTTATGATTTTAACCGATACACATATACATCTTTATAGTGAAGATTATGAAGATGACAGGGATGAGCTTATAGAAAATGCCTATAAGCAGAATATTGAAAGATTTTTTCTTCCGGCCATAGATTCTGAAACTACCCAGGCTATGTATGATTTGGAAGCCCGTTATCCCGAGAATTTTTTTCTTATGATGGGTTTGCATCCAACTCACGTTCAGGAGAATTTTGAAGAGGAATTAAAGCACGTTGAAGAACAATTTGGACAACGCAGGTTTTATGCTGTAGGAGAAATTGGGATAGATTTGCATTGGGATAAAAGCACTTTAGAAATTCAGCAGGAAGCTTTTAGAAGACAAATTAAACTTGCAAAAAAGCATAAACTTCCCATTGTTATTCATTGCAGAAAAGCTTTTGATGAGATTTTTGAAATTCTGGAAGAAGAAAAAAGTGACGATCTTTTTGGGATTTTTCACTGTTTTACCGGAAACCTCGAACAAGCTAAAAGAGCACTTTCTTACAACCTTAAACTAGGGATAGGTGGTGTTGTAACGTTCAAAAACGGTAAAATAGATAAATTCCTGAATGAAATTCCTTTAAAAGAAATTGTTCTGGAGACTGATGGGCCTTATTTATCCCCATCGCCTTTCCGCGGAAAAAGAAATCAACCGGAATACCTATTAAAGGTAGCTGAAAAAATTGCTGAAATTTATCAAAAACCACTGGCTGAAATTGCCGAGGTAACCACCCAAAATTCAAAAGATATATTTGGGATATAAAGGAGGTTAAAATTAAAATTTGTTCATTTGCCTAGCTAACATAATTTTGCGTGAAAGAATTCGAAGATATAAGGTTTTATAAAGATGATGAGGTGCAACCTGCCCTGGCAGAGTTTATGAGGCACCCTATGGTGAAAACCCTTTTGCAATTCACTTTTCCCGATAAGGATTCAGAAGAAATTGCTGCCATATTAGAGGAATGCCATTCTATTAGAGATTTTCAAACCAAGGTGATCTATAATTCGGTATTAAAAGTTATTGAAAAAAGTACCGAAGGACTTACTTACGATGGTTTTGATAAATTAGATAGCGATAAGCCTTATTTTTATATTTCCAATCATCGGGATATTATTCTCGATACTTGCCTGCTAAATACCACGCTGTATGAGCAGGACCTTATCATGACGGCTTCAGCTATTGGTGATAATTTGGTGCAGAAACCTTTTCTCATGGCTTTGTCCCGTTTAAACCGGAATTTCCTGGTAAAACGTGGAATTAGCCCTCGGGAAATGTTAAAGAGTTCTATGGTGCTTTCAGAGTATATTAAAAAATTGCTTCTGGAAGATGGTCGTTCGGTGTGGATGGCACAAAGAGAAGGTAGAACTAAAGATGGAAGCGATTATACGCAGCAAGGAGTATTAAAAATGCTCGGAATGGCCAAAGGCAAAAAAAGCCTGGCCGAATATTTTGCTGAACTTAAAATTGTTCCGGTAGCGATTTCCTATGAATTTGATCCTACAGATATTCTAAAAATGCCTGAAATTCTTGCTAAAAGAATGAAAGAGGAATATGTAAAATCTGCTAACGAAGATTTCAACTCTATTATGCAAGGTGCAAAGGGGAATAAAGGGCGTATTCATATTAATGCAGGAGAAGTGTTGGGGAAAGAAGTTTTTGATGAAATTGAGAAAGAACATTCTTCTTTAAATGCGCAGTTAAAAGCGGTGGCTTCAAAAATTGACGAGCATATTTATAAGAATTACAAATTATGGCCCGCCAATTATATCGCATTCGATTTGCTTAAAAATTCTGAAACTTATGCCGGTAAATACTCCGATAAGGAAAAAAGGCAGTTTGAACGTCGCCTTAGCCGAAGGGTAGATGTTAAAAATCCCCTGGAGCTAAATAGTTATTTATTAATGTATGCAAACCCGGTAATTAATAAAGAAGCACTTTATGAAGAAAAGAGCTAAGATCCTGCTAATTTATACCGGCGGGACTATTGGGATGATCAAAGATTACGATACAGGTGCTCTAAAAGCTTTTAATTTTGATGAATTACTGCAAAATATTCCGGAGTTAAAGATCCTGGAACACGAAATTGATACGCTAAGTTTTGACGATCCTATAGATTCCTCTAACATGAATGTGGAATGTTGGGTAAAGGTTGCAAATACTATAAATGAAAACTTTGAAACTTACGATGGTTTCGTTGTACTGCACGGTAGTGATACCATGTCTTATACCGCTTCTGCCCTAAGTTTTATGTTTGAGAATTTAACCAAGCCGATTATTTTTACAGGATCTCAATTGCCAATTGGAGATCTTAGAACAGATGCTAAAGAAAACCTTATTACCAGTATCCAAATCGCAGGTTTACAAAAAAATGGAAAACCGGTAATTTCTGAAGTAGGACTTTATTTTGAGTATAAATTATATCGAGCTAACAGGACTACAAAGATCAATGCTGAGCATTTTCAAGCTTTTGCTTCGTTAAATTATCCGCCTTTAGCCGAATCTGGCGTGTATCTATCGGTGAACCATAATGCACTTTGGCGTCCCAACCGAAGACAGAAAACAAAGTTACATACGGGATTTAGTAATGAAGTATTGATTTTAAAGATATTTCCCGGGATAAATGCAGCTACTGTGGAGTATATGCTTTCCAAGCCCGGTTTAAAAGGAGTAGTGCTGGAGACCTACGGAAGCGGTAATGCCCCTAGTGACGAGTGGTTCCTGGATATTCTTAAAAGAAAGATTTCAGAAGGATTATTTGTAGTGAATATAACGCAATGTATAGGCGGCAGCGTGGTAATGGGGCAATATGAAACCAGCGTGCAACTCAAAAAAATAGGTGTGGTTTCAGGAAAAGACATAAGTACTGAAGCTGCGGTTGCAAAATTAATGTACCTTTTGGGTAAAGAATTGTCACCAAAAGTTTTTAAAACTATCTTTGAAACCTCCCTGAGAGGGGAAATGTCATAAAATTAACGGCAGATGCTTGACGGACTATATTTTTTTTCGTTATTTGGCGCACCGTTTAAAGAACGTTAATAAAGAGAGGTGGCCGAGTGGTCGAAGGCGCACGCCTGGAAAGTGTGTATACGCCACAAGCGTATCGAGGGTTCGAATCCCTTCCTCTCTGCAAAAATTATTATATTTTTATTAAAAATTTATTTTTATATCTTTAACCCTTTAACTAATTAAATTAAGACAAACAGTAATGAAAAGATTATTTTCTATTTTGGTAATCGCCGCGGTGATGGTGCTAGGAGCCGGAAACCTAAATGCGGCCAATGATGTTAACACATTACCTGGAACAATTGTAAACTTTGTACAGGATGAAGAGGCTGCAGCTGCCGCAGATGAGGCAGAGGAAGAAACTCTTGGTTTTCATCAGGAACTTAAAAAACGTTTTATAGAAGGTGGTCCTTCATTTATGGGGATTGTTCTTTTATGTTTAATTCTTGGTTTGGCTGTTGCCATTGAGAGAATTATCTTTTTAAATCTTTCTACTACAAATACTAAGAAATTAGCTAGAAACGTAGAAGATGCGTTAAATAGTGGTGGTGTAGAATCTGCTAAGGAAGTTTGTAGAAATACAAAAGGACCTGTTGCTTCTATCTATTACCAGGGTCTGGATCGTGCAGACGAAAGTATTGACGCTGCAGAAAAAGCTGTTGTAGCTTACGGTGGTGTACAAATGGGACAATTAGAGAAAAACGTTTCCTGGTTATCTTTATTTATCGCTATTGCTCCTATGCTTGGTTTCATGGGTACTGTAATTGGTATGATTACCGCCTTCGATAGAATTGAAGCAGCTGGTGATATGCAACCATCTCTTGTTGCCGGAGGTATTAAAGTGGCACTTCTTACAACCGTATTTGGTTTGATCGTAGCTATTATCCTTCAGATTTTTTACAACTACATTATCGCTAAGATAGATAGTATTGTAAACGATATGGAAGATGCATCTATCACTCTTATCGATATGTTGGTAGCTTACAAAAACAAAAAAAGAATCTAAGACCAGATTAAATTATGACTTTACATAAAATATTAAAATATGTATCTATCGTTTTAGGCGTTGTAGGTCTTATCCTTTTAGGAAGGATCCTTGCCGAAGACGCGGATGCTATAGAGGCCTCGGCCGATTTACAGAATAGTCTGCTTACACCAATAATGTATTTGTCTTATTTAGTGTTACTGGTTGTTCTTGTATTGGTTGCAATCTTTGTGATAAAAGGCCTGTTTAAAGGAAATATAAAAAACACGCTAATTGCTGTTGGAGCATTCCTGGCGGTTATTTTAATAGCTTACCTTGTAACTGACGGATCTCAAATGACGCTTAAGGACGGAGACATACTTTCGGCTAGTGCAGCGCATTGGATAAGTGCAGGTTTGGTAACTTTCTACATCCTTGCAGGAATTGCAATTTTAGCAATGGTTATTTCCGGAGTTAAAAAATTAACGAAGTAAAATTATGGCAAGAAGAGAAGCACCAGAAGTTAATGCCGGTTCGATGGCCGATATTGCTTTCTTGCTACTAATCTTCTTTTTGGTAACCACAACCATTGAGACAGATAGTGGGATTAGTAGGAAACTACCCCCATGGCAGCCAGAAGAGCAGGAGCCACCGGTAATTAAAGAAAGAAACATCTTCCAGGTATTGGTTAACAGTAATAACCAGTTACTTGTAGAAGATGAGGAGATGGAGATAGAGGAATTGCGACAAGCCGCAGTAGAATTTATCGATAATGGTGGGGGAACAGGTGATGAAGCTTGTGATTTCTGCCAGGGTCCAGGAGATGCTAGTTCTTCTGTAAACCCACAAAAAGCTATTATCTCTTTGGTAAATAACCGGGGAACCGAGTATGGAACTTATATCGCAGTGCAAAACGAACTTGTGGCGGCATATAACCAACTTAGAGATAGAGAAGCGCAACGTTTGTTCGGTACAAGCTTTACAGCGATGGAAGCTAAATATAACGACTCACGTACAAGCGAGGGTGCTAAAGAAACGCTTAAAGAGAGAATTGAATTGATTAAAGATATGATTCCTCAGAAGCTTTCTGAAGCCGAACCAACGAGTTAATAACCTAATTTAAAACTTAAATTTAAGACTCAATTATGTCTAAATTCAAAAAGAAAAAAAGCGAAGGGCAACCAGCCATTAGTACAGCATCTTTACCAGATATTGTATTTATGTTACTGTTCTTCTTTATGGTTGTTACCGTTATGCGCCAGAATACGTTAATGGTACAAAATAAACTGCCATTCGCCGATCAGGTTGAAAAACTGGATAAGAAAGATCTCGTTATGTATATCTATGCTGGAAAACCTAGCCCAAGATACCAACAAACTTTTGGTAAGGAAGCAAGGATTCAGTTGAACGATAAATTTGCCAGTGTTGGTGAAGTACAGCAGTTTATCTTTTCTGAAAGAGAAACTAAGCGAGAAGAGTTGATTCCATATCTTACAACTGCCCTTAAGGTGGATGAGGAAACAAATATGGGATTAGTTTCAGATATCAAACAAGAATTGAGAAAAGCTGAAGCTCTTAAAATCAACTATACAACCAAAGAAGGTGAAGCATTACAAAATATGCAATAAAGACCAATAGGTCATTTTTTCAAAACTGTATAAACATCCTGTCTGAATTTAAATATTTGGCAGGATGTTTTTTTATATTTAAACTCAATATACCTGTGGTTTAAAAATGAATAAATTACTTAAAATCTTTATTTGCTTATTTGTAGTATCTAGTCTTCCTCTTGCGGCCCAAACTGAAGAAGAGGATAGGCTTCAAAGTATTCCTGACTCTGTGCCTTCGGTAATTGATAGTTTGTATCGCGAAGATCAGTTTTATGTGGGTTTAACTTTTAACCTTATAAGCAATAAACCTGATGCTATTTCACAATCAGGCTTTTCCGGAGGAATCCATGCAGGATTTACCAGGGATTTCCCGCTTAATAAACGTAGAAATATTGCCATAGCAGTTGGCTTAGGCTGGTCTTTAAATAGCTATAGCCAAAATCTTTTTATTGGCGAAGATGAAGCCGGAGAAAGCATTTTTAGGGAATTAACTAATGATATAGATTATAGTACCAACAGGTTTTCTACACAACTCGTTGAAGCGCCGTTAGAATTCCGCTGGCGTACTTCTACCGCCGAAACTTATAAGTTCTGGAGAATTTATACCGGTTTAAGATTTGGTTATATCTATCATTTTAAAAGTAATTTTGTGCAGCCTGATAACCAGGTTATTCAAACTGAGGTTCCCGAATTAGATCGTTTCCGGATGGGGGCAACCTTTACGTTTGGCTTTAATACTTTTAACTTCCATCTTTATTATAGTTTAAATTCTCTATTTCCAGATGCTCAGTTAAATGGCGAGACCATAGATATTTCTGTATTTAGGGCTGGGCTTATGTTCTATATTCTATAGCCACAGGTTTAATACCAAAACTTGAGTTATCATTCCACAGGCAAGACCTAATACCAGTTCGTTAATGGTATGTGCTTTATAATAGATCCTTGAAGAAGCGGTTAAACCAAGTGCAAGTATCAGGAAGCTAATTGTATAGGTGAGATCAATTTTAAAATTTAGACTTATCCCTATTAGAAACACCAAAAGACCACCCAATCCCATCATATGTAAACTCGCTTTGAGTTTAAATACTACCAGTACAAAGGCTATTATTGTAGCGAAAAGAATTCCGGTAAAATAGTAATAGAGGGCGGCATAATTATAGGCGTTTAAAATTTGGTTTAAAACCATGGTGATCAAAATAGTATAAAAGATCAGCGGCCATTTTCGCTCTTTTACGTCTACTAAAAAAACCGATTGTGCTTTTCCGAGATTTTTCAGTAAAAAATAGAAAACTATAGGAATAAAAATAGTAAGTATGGCGATAGCCAGTAATTTAGCCTGCACCACACCTTCGGGAAAGAATCTTGGTGTAAAGATAAAATACAAGAAACTACCCGCTAGCGGCAGCCATAGCGGATGAAAAATAAAAGAAGCGCTTTTTAAAAGGAATCTCATTAAATCTCTTTTCGAAGCCTGGCAACCGAAATATCTAATTGCTCTCTATATTTTGCCACTGTTCGGCGCGCTATAGGGTAACCTTTATCTTTTAAAACTTTTGCGAGTTTTTCGTCGGTAAGGGGTTTGCGCTTGTCTTCTTCTTCTATAGACATTTCCAGGATCTTTTTTATCTCGCGTGTAGAAACATCTTCGCCCTGATCGTTTTTCATAGATTCAGAGAAGAATTCTTTAATGAGTTTGGTTCCGTAAGGGGTGTCTACATATTTACTATTGGCAACACGGGAAACCGTAGAAACATCCATTTCTATTTCATCTGCGATATCCTTTAAGATCATTGGTCTAAGGTTACGCTCGTCTCCGGTGAGAAAATATTCCTTCTGGTAGTTCATAATAGCACTCATAGTTACCATCAAGGTTTGCTGCCTTTGTTGTATAGCTTCAATAAACCACTTTGCAGCATCCAGTTTCTGTTTTATAAACATTACCGCATCTTTCTGGGCTTTCGTTTTTTCCTTAGATTCCTTATAGCCTTTTAGCATATCACTATAATCACGGGAAACGTGCATTTGCGGAGCGTTTCTTCCGTTAAGGCTTAATTCTAGATCTCCATCTACAATTTTTATGGTAAAATCTGGAATTACGTGTTCTACCATTCTTGTATATCCGGAATAAGAACCGCCCGGTTTTGGGTTTAGATGTTCAATAACATCTATGGCTTCCCGAAGTTCATCTTCAGAAATATCGTGCCTGGAAATTATTTTGGTGTAATGCTTTTTGCTGAATTGGTCAAAAGATCGATCAAGGATATCCTCGGCTAATTCTACAGCCTTTGTAGGCTCTTTTCGTCTTAATTGAATAAGTAGGCATTCCTGAAGAGATCTTGCTCCTACGCCCGCCGGATCCAGTTCCTGCACCTTTTTTAATACTTTCTCTACCGAGTCTTCATCGGTATAAATATTTTGGGTGAAAGCCAGGTCATCTACAACATCCTGCAATTCCCTTCTCAGGTAACCGCTCTCATCTACACTTCCTACAAGGAATGCAGCTATTTTCTCTTCGGTTTCATCAAACCTAAGAGTACTTAATTGTGTGGTTAAATATTGAGTAAATGAAGTTCCTGAAGCATAAGGAACACTTTTTTCATCATCGTCGGGGCTATAATTATTGGCTTGGAGCCTGTAATTAGGCACCTCGTCGTCACTTAAATACTCGTCAACATCAATTTCAGCTTCAATAGATTCGGTTCCTTCGTCTTCCCGATCTCTTTCATTATAATCATCTTCATATTCCTCATATTCATCCTTCGTCTCCAGCTTACCATCTTCCAGCGCCGGATTTTCCTCCAGTTCTTGTTTTATACGCTGCTCAAAAGCTTGCGTAGGAAGTTGTATAAGCTTCATCAGCTGTATTTGCTGCGGAGAAAGCTTCTGGGATAATTTGAGATTTAATTGCTGTTTAAGCATAAAACTTATTTTGCTTTACTTACTAAGTGAGATTTACTTTATTCAACGCTACGTTGAAAGCTTTGTTGTCTCACACAGTACTCCCGAAAATTATCAGGATAGTTTACTACAAAAATAGGCAAAACAAAGCTACGCAGCCTTTGGCACAGTAAATGATTGTGGTAAAATTTTGTTAAGTATCCTTAGCTGAATTCTTAATTTCTCTAAATTTCTTAGGAAGTTCCAGTTCAAAATTCATTATTTCTTTAGTCTCAGGATGAATGAATTCTAAACCCGTAGCTGCTAAAAACAGGCCGCCTTTTTTTATGTTTTCTGAAGTTTTGCCGTATAAATTATCACCTACAATTGGATTGCCATTTTCGGCTAAATGAATTCTAATTTGATGCGTTCTTCCTGTTTTGGGAAATGCTTTTACCAGGCTTAATTTCTCATTTTTAAATTGAAAATTGTCTATGACTTCGATCTTGGTTTCAGCTTTTTTTTCTTCAATAGGATTTTTCAGGAGAAGAGCGTCTGAGATATTTCCGAAAACTAAAGCGTGATAGCTTTTTATGATCTTCTTTTCTTGAAAAAGTCTATTTAAAGCCACCTGCGAAGCTTTACTTTTTGCAATTAATAATATTCCTGAAGTTGGATTGTCTAACCTATGTACAGGCAAAGGAGCCGGTAAAGCATCTTTTTGATTTGATGGTTTTAAATTAAAAGGAAGGGCATTGGTAATAGTTTTAAAATAATTTCCGCTGGTAGGAATCCCTGCTGGTTTATGAATAAGCGCGAGATATTCATCCTCAAAAATAATTTCTAGTTTTAAGGTGAAAACTTTCTTATTCGGTTTTTCCGATTCAAGAAGTTCTATTTTTTGGCCTTCTTTAATCCAGTCTGAAGTTTTTGCCGGTTGTCCGTCTAAAAGGATAAGTTCTTTTTTTAAAACTTTTTTAAGCGAACTTTTAGTGGGAAGGGAAGCAAATATGGAAACCGCGTATTCCTGTAACCTGATCTTTTCAGTTATTGCAGGAACAATATGGGTTTCTTTGATTTTCAATGGCTGTGGGCTTTTTTTAACTAAAAGCTTTCTAAGATTCTAGGTTTCGTTTCGTCAAGCTGAACTTATTTTAGCTTCTAACGTGATTTAAATTTTTAATCAAATTAGATCTCCGAATAAATTTCGGAGCAAGCTCTGAAATAAATTCAGGATGCCGTGCAGAGGAATAAAAAAACCTCACAAGTTTTGAAAGCTTGTGAGGTTTTAAAATATTTTAAAACTCGGCGTTTTGCGGAGTTCTCGGGAAAGGAATTACATCCCGTATATTTCCCATTCCGGTTACGAATTGAACCAGTCTTTCAAACCCAAGTCCGAAACCACTGTGAACACAGGTTCCAAACTTACGGGTATCCAGGTACCACCACAATTCTTTTTCGTCTATATCTAACTCCTTCATTTTACTTTTAAGTACATCTAAACGCTCTTCTCTTTGTGAGCCACCCACAATTTCCCCAATTCCCGGGAAAAGAATATCCATAGCTCTTACAGTATTGCCATCTTCATTAAGACGCATATAAAATGCCTTGATATTTGCCGGGTAATCGAATAAAATAACCGGACATTTAAAGTGTTTTTCCACTAAAAAGCGTTCATGTTCACTTTGCAGATCGGCACCCCATTCTTCAATGATATAGTTGAATTTCTTTTTCTTGTTAGGTTTGCAATTTTTAAGAATTTCGATAGCCTCGGTATAACTTACTCTTTTAAAATTGTTATCTATTACAAAGTGAAGTTTTTCCATTAAGCCCATTCCACTACGGTCTGCTTTTGGCTTAGCTTCCTCTTCAGTTTTGAAACGCTTGTCTAGAAATTCAAGATCGTCCTTGCAGTTTTCTAGAATATATTTCAATACATATTTTATAAAATCTTCGGCTAAATCCATGTTGCCATCAAGGTCGCAGAAAGCAACTTCTGGCTCTATCATCCAGAATTCAGCTAAATGACGCGAAGTATTGGAATTTTCGGCTCTAAAAGTTGGTCCGAAGGTATAGATCTGCCCAAGTCCCATAGCGTAGGCTTCTCCTTCCAATTGTCCTGAAACGGTTAAATTGGTTTCTTTTCCGAAGAAATCTTTACTAAAATCGATGCTGCCATCTTCCTTCTTTGGTGGGTTTTCCATATCTAAAGCACTCACCCTAAACATTTCGCCGGCTCCTTCGGCATCACTTCCGGTAATAATTGGAGTGTTTACGTAATGAAAGTTATTTTGCTGAAAATAACTGTGTACGGCAAAAGACAATTTGGAACGTACGCGCATAATGGCGCCAAAAGTATTGGTGCGTACTCTTAAATGAGCCTGCTCTCTCAGTTTTTCAAGACTATGGCGTTTTGGCGAAAGAATGGTAAGTTTTACCTCTTCCGGATTCGCATCTCCAAGGATTTTAAATTCTTTTACTTCAATTTCAACTCGTTGTTGATTCCCCTGGCTTTCAACCAGCGTACCTTTTACCGAAATCGCCGAACCAACGGTGATTCTTTTGAGTTCCTCCTGGTCAAAATTTTCAAAATCTATTACACATTGCAGGTTATTGATGGTAGAACCATCGTTTAAGGCAATAAAGCGATTGCTTCTAAAAGAACGTACCCAGCCGTTCACCTCAAATTCCTGTAGGAATTGATTGCTGTCTAATATTTCAGCAATTTTTGCTTGTATCATGTATGTAAGATTTTAGAAAAAACAAATATAATTTTTCCGCTTCAGCCTGCAAAGCAAGCTTGTTTTTATTAATTTTTAGATTCTTCTTTTTCAATTTCATCTTCGTCCTCTTCGGAATCAATAATTTTCATTGCCGGTTCTTTCAATACCTTTTTGTTAGCAATGTTTTTCTCTAATGAAAGCAACAAAGAAGGTAGCAATAATAAATTGGCTAGCATTGCAAAAAGTAGGGTTGCTGAAACGAGTCCGCCAAGAGCTACAGTTCCGCCAAAACTACTAATCATAAACACTGAAAACCCGAAAAACAGCACAATAGAGGTATAGAACATACTCACGCCGGTTTCTCGTAAAGCCGCATAAACCGAACGCTTAATTTTCCAATTATTGGCTTTAAGTTCCTGCCTGTATTTCGCTAAAAAGTGAATCGTATCATCTACCGAAATTCCGAAAGCGATACTAAACACAAGGATCGTAGAAGGTTTTATTGGAACTCCTAAAAAGCCCATCATTCCCGCTGTTACTAACAGGGGCAATAAATTGGGAACAAGAGATACAATTATCATCCTGAAAGATCTAAACATCCACGCCATAAGCAGGGCAATTAATAAAATGGCCAGGGAAAGAGAGATCACAAGATTCTTTACCAAATAGTTTGTGCCTTTTTGGAATATAAGAGCTTTTCCTGTCATGGAAACTTCGTAGCGTTCTTCAGGGAAGATTTTATTGATCTTTGGCCAAAGATCTTCTTCCAAATCCTCCATTTTGTCGGTACCCACATCCTTCATATAAGTGGTGATCCTGGCGTATCTGCCGGTACTATCTACATAAGAGCTCAATAAGTTATCGTTTGAAGAAAAGCCTTTAGCGTAAGGCATAATGAAATTTTGTTCCTGGGAACTCGGTAATTGATAATATTTAGCCTCGCCGTTATAGAAAGCCTGTTTAGAATATTTTACAAGTCGTGTTACCGAAATAGGTTGAGAGAACTCCGGAATTTCAGCAAGATGATTTTGCAGTTCTTCCATCCGCTTGAGCGTAGCCGATTTTAGCACGCCGTTTTTCCGTTTTGTATCTACCAAAATTTCTAAAGGCATCACGCCGTCAAATTCCTCTTCAAAGAATTTAATATCCTGAAAGAACTCTGCTTTTTTTGGTATATCTTCCAGTAAACTTCCTGATATTTTTATGGTATAAATTCCAATTATACTCGCTACCAGGAGCATAATTGAAATTATATAGATGTTAATGCGATGATGCCTTACCATTTGCTCCATCCAGTTCACAAAACCACTAATCCAGCGCTTATTAAGGTGTTTTAAGTGTTTGCGTTTCGGCATATTCATATAACTGTAGATAATAGGAATTATCAATAAGCTTAGAATAAATATGGCAACGATATTAATGGAGGCCACAATACCAAATTCCTTCAATAATGTACTATCGGTAAGTATAAATGTTGCGAAGCCCGAAGCCGTGGTAATATTGGTCATTAAGGTGGCATTTCCCACTTTAGTAATTACCCGTTGTAATGATTTTGCCTGGTTACCGTGTTTCTTTATTTCCTGTTGGTATTTATTTATTAAGAAAATACAATTGGGAATTCCTATTACAATAATAAGCGGCGGAATAAGGGCCGTAAGCACGGTAATCTCGTAATGGAGTAAACCAATTACTCCAAAGGCCCACATAACGCCAATGCAAACCGTGATCATAGAAATAATGGTTGCCCGAATAGATCTAAAAAAGAAAAAGAAAATGAGCGAAGTAACCGCCAGTGCTGCAAGAATAAAAAGCCCAATTTCGTCAATAATATTTTGGGCATTTAATGTTCTTATATAAGGCATCCCGGAAACTTTTACATCTATGCCTGTTTTTTCTTCAAAATTGGTGATAAGTGGCTGTAACTCTTCTAAAACAAAGGTTTTACGCTCTTTAGAGTTTACAATTTCTTTATTCATATAGATCGCCGACTGTACCGTATTAGAATGAGAACTATAAACCAGGTTTTCGTAAAAAGGTACTTGGTTATAAAGCTCGTCTTGATATTGCTGAAGTTCTTCTTTAGTAGGGTTTTCTTCAGAAATAAAAGGAACCATTTCAAACCGGCTGGGATCTTCAAACTTTTTTAACTGTTGAAGATTACTAACAGAAATCGCATAATCTACTGCAGGATAGGCTTCTAGTTTTTTGGTAAGCTCTTTCCAGGCCTGGAAGTTTTCAGGTTTGAAGAGAGTGGAATCTTTAACCCCAAGAAGCACGACATTTCCCTCTTCTCCAAATTTGTCTAAAAATTCGTTATAGGCAATATTATCTTCGTGATCGTCTGGTAACAGGTTAGCTTCTGTATAAGAAAAGCGCATGTTTTTCCACTGGGTAGAAAAGAAGACCGTTGTGGCCACAATAAGTAGAAGTATAATAACTCTATTACGCAAAATTAATCGCGCGATCGAGTTCCAGAATCCGAAACTAAAAATCTTGGCCATGGGATGGGTTTAAGCGAGCGCAAAGGTATAAAAAGGAAGCCTATTTATCAGGCTTTAAGAGATTAAAGTAGCGCCGACTTAAATATCTAAATGAAAAGTAAATTTAAAGGCGAAATTTTCATCAAAAGTAGGCAAACTGTAAGGTCCGTAGCGATAGGCAGCTCCCAGGCCAAATCCTAAAATTATCTTTTGTAATTCTATACCAAATTCGTGATAACCTTCTTTTAAACTTTTAAAAGGAATACTATGCCTTTCGGGATTACTAATATCTCCAATGACGTGACGCGAGATAAAAACCAGTTCGGGCTGAACTAATCGGTGAACGTTTATAGGTCTTAATTGATGCTTAATATGTAACATCACTTGCTTATCACTAAAAAATTCATTGTAATACATGGTTTCAAAACTGCGTCTTCCTGCTACGGAAAACCTACTGAGAATACCATTCCGACTGGGACTGTTGGGTAGAGAATGAAATAAATGTGTAAGCGGAACTTCGCCTGTGGCATAATTACCTTCAAGGATAATTTCGGTTCTGGATTGGTTAAGTCTTTTTATTTCGTGTTCTACCAAAAGTCCAAATTTGGTATAATCGAAATCTCCACCAAAAACTCCGGAAATCCCTTTCGTGATCTGTCCTGTAAACTTAGGATAGCCTTTTTCTATTAATTTGGTAGCATTTGGTGTCTTTAAAAATTTAGCAAATGGTCTCCATAAGAAAGAAAATGTAGCTTCTGAAAGCGTATATTCAGAAAATTCCTGGCCGTTTAAAAGAAAACTATAATCCCGGGTTTGACTAATATCACTTTTAGAAAGCCGAAATTCTGTTATGAAATCTGAACCAAATCTATGTGTTAAGCCACTACTTATGGTACGATGCTCGTAAAAGAAATTAATATTTACAAAACGTGGTTCTACAATATAAAATTCATTTTTTCCCTGTAAATAATGGAAGCTTCCGGTTTCTACAATATCCCGGGTATAATTGAATTTGAGATCGGTTTCGGTTGCTTTATTAAGATAAATTGAAGTCCCTAAATTATATTTAAAAACTTCATCTTTTGTACCATAAACCAAATAGCCGTTTAAACTGAAATCATCTGAAATCTGCTTATTGGTTTTTCCACCAAAGCCTAATCTGATTCCTTCGTAATTATTGAATTTAAAGAATTTTCCCAGTGAAAAATCCCAAAAACCAACGGGATAATATCCAGAAGAGATCGAATTTTTAAAGCTAATCTGCTCTTCAATTTCTTTTTCTTTTATAAGCCGTTCGGCTCTTTCCTGGGTAATTTTATTTTGATTGCTTAAGGCTTCAGTTCTATTTTTCTGCCAAAAATCCTCCAAGCGGGAATTAGCTTCGGGTATTACCACAATTTCTGCTGAAGTATTCAAGCTTTCTTCAGAATTCAACTGAATATCAAAGTTGGTGCTGGTTGTGGTTAGGTATAAATTGGGATCTGTCTTTCCCGGAGCGAGAATATTATTAAGAATTGATTCCTTCTTCTGCAGCGTTCCGGAAGAGATCATGCCGCCGAAGATTGAAATAGATTTGCCGCCATTTCCCGGGCGAATTGTTGTTTTTTGCGTTTTTGGAAACCATAATTTTTCTTCAGGAAAATATTGATATTCCTGGTCTATTTCCAGTTTTACCGCTCCTAAAAGTTGTGCTTTTGCCTGCTGAATTGCGTAAGATTGGATGTCTAAATAAAGTATTCCTTCTAAACCGGCGACCGCGCGTTGCCTTTTTGGTTTAAAGTAGATCACATAAGCCGGCCGGGAAGTAGAAGTGGTATCTAGAATTTTAAAATCGTAATTTTTAAAAGCCGATTTTTGGAGCGGCCCGGCATAATCAGTTTCGAAAATGCGAAAATCTTTGTGGTAAAGTGAAAACGGATTTACAGAAAGCGACAGGATTTCATAAACAGGTTTTTCAAATCCCGCATTTTTTAAAGCTAAAACCTCTTCTTTTAAGCCTTCTTTTTGGGAAAAATAAAACCTGGATATTTTTTCTGAAAAATAGCTGGCCCCAGAATTTATAACAGTGCTTAATTCAAAATTAGTACTGTCACTCTGCATTTCAAGTCTACTAGCTTCATTGTCTATTATAAACTTGTTATAGTTTTTAAAGTTGAAACTTTTTAATCTTTTTTCAGGATCGTTTTGCGGTTTAAGCGCAATGGCTTTTTTAATAATGCCTTCAGCTTTATTTTTTTCAGAAGAAATAGTTACAGGCTTAAGCGCTTCAATCTTTGGTGTTAATTTAACCCTGATGTATTCTACCTCTTTGGAAATTGTAAATTTTTGAGGTTTAAAACCTATGTAGGAGAAAGTAAGTTCGATTTTATCTTTTGTGAGCGTAAGAGAAAAACTACCGTCTATTTTACTTAGGCTTTCTTTATCCTCGTATTCTATTTTCGCGTAGGCGAGGGGCTCGCCGGTTTGCTCATTGATAATCCTACCTTGGAGTTCTTGCTGGGCAAAGCTAATGCCTGAAAAAAGCAGAAAAAGAAGCAAGAACGGATAACGCATAGGTTTTTCTGGATTTTGAACAATTTTGATGAAGCCTAAAATAAAGGAGGCTGTTTGAGAAACTTATTGTCGTCTAGCTGTCCCGAAACTTTCAGGAGTATTCAGCTTCCAGTTTAGCTCCTGAAACCAGTTCAGGATGACGATTTAAAATTCTTCAAACAGCCTCTAAAATAACAAGAGAAAATGACTTTCTATTATATAGTCATAATTTCTTTTTCCTTGTTCTCAAGGATACTGTCAATACGGGTAATATGAGCATCGGTTAATTCCTGAACATCATTTTCAGCATCTCTAAGTAAATCTTCAGAAATATCTAGTTTCTTCAGTTCGTTGTTGGCTGATTTTCGGTCGTTTCTTACTCCAATTTTAGCATCTTCCGCTTCCGCCTTTGCTTGTTTTGTAAGTTGTTTACGACGCTCTTCAGTTAAGGGTGGTACATTTATAATTACACTTTCACCGTTGTTCATTGGATTAAAACCGAGGTTTGCCATCATAATTCCTTTTTCAATATCTTTAATAAGACTTTTCTCAAAGGGCTGAATAGAAATAGTTCGGGCATCTGGTGTATTCACATTGGCAACCTGTTGAAGCGGTGTTTGAGCTCCATAATATTCTACCATTACACTACCAAGCATTGCCGGGTTGGCTTTACCCGCCCGAATGTTTTGCAATTGTTTCTTTAAGTGATCAATCGCCTTTTCCATATTTTCTTTGGCGGTGTCTATAATAAATTCAATTTCGTCTTCCATTTTTAAAATATTAGTTGAGCGTAATAAAACTTTATAAATTAACTTTTGTTCCTATTCTTTCGCCGGTAACTACTTTTAGAAGGTTTCCGGGAGTATTCATATCGAAAACAATAATTGGCAGCTCGTTTTCCTGGCTTAGGGTAAAAGCAGTGGTGTCCATTACTTTTAGACCTTTTCTAATCACATCATCAAAAGAAATAAAATCGAACTTCGTCGCTTGCTTGTCTTTTTCAGGGTCGGCATTGTAAATTCCATCTACGCGGGTTCCTTTTAAGATAACATCGGCGTGAATTTCAATAGCTCTTAAAACTGCAGCAGAATCTGTTGTGAAATAAGGATTTCCGGTTCCACCTCCAAAGATCACCACACGGCCTTTTTCTAAATGGCGAATAGCTTTTCTTCTAATAAAAGGTTCGGCTACTTCATTTATTTTTACGGCAGATTGTAACCTGGTTTGTACATCGGCATCTTCCAGGGCGCTTTGTAAAGCAAGCCCGTTAATAACAGTGGCAAGCATTCCCATGTGGTCGCCCTGCACGCGATCCATTCCTTTGCTGGCCCCGGCAACACCTCTAAAGATGTTTCCGCCACCAATAACTATGGCTACTTCTATTCCTTTATCGGTTACTTGTTTAATCTCTTCGGCATATTCTGCCAAACGATCGGGATCTATGCCATATTGGCGCTGTCCCATCAATGCTTCTCCCGATAATTTTAAAAGTATTCTTTTGTACTGCATAGTCTTTTTGTAGTGATTGGTGCAAATATAGGTAATATCTTAAACTGAAAAATAACATATTCACAATCAATCTTCCGCTAATTACTAATTTTTTTATTCGATAATCAAGATTTAAATATTCGGGGCCTTGCTTCGAAATCAAAAAAATCATTTTCTGACTAATGGATTTATCACCTGATAATTTAATAAAGAGAAAGTTGGAATTCAGTTAAAATTATGGGAGGATTTTTTCAGAATGTCAGCCAGGGTTTATGAATTGAAATGGCGAGGTTTTTGCTACATTTGAATTAATAAAAATCGATAAACTATGTTAGGATATTATATAATTGCCGGGCTCATTTTTATAGTGAGTATGTATGTGAGCAATAAACTGAAGAGTAAGTTTAAAAAATACTCTAAAGTGCATTTGCAAAACGGAATGAGTGGAAAGGAACTTGCCGAAAAAATGTTGCGTGATAACAATATTAATGATGTAAAAGTTATTTCTACACCTGGAATGCTTACCGATCATTACAATCCTCAAAAAAAGACTATTAACCTATCTGAAGGTGTTTATAGTCAAAGAAACGCGGCTGCAGCAGCTGTAGCAACTCACGAAACCGGTCACGCGATTCAGCATGCAAATGCTTATAGCTGGTTAACTATGAGAAGTCAGTTAGTTCCGGTAGTAAGCGTAGCTTCAAGATTTTCCCAATGGGTGATCTTTGGCGGATTGATTCTTATGGATACAACTGCTATTGGAAGCACCGTGTTGCTAATAGGAATTATTATGTTCGGGATGGGAACTTTGTTTAGTTTTATAACATTACCCGTAGAATACGATGCCAGTAAGCGTGCTTTGGCCTGGTTAGAAAATGAAAATATGGTTTCGGGGCAGGAACACGAAGCCGCCGAAGATTCCTTAAAATGGGCTGCGAGAACTTACGTGGTTGCCGCAGTTGGTTCTTTAGCAACCTTGCTTTACTTTCTTAGTATTTATATGGGAAGAGACTAATACTGAAATTGTTTCTTCGGAAAATTATAAAAAGAAAACCCGCTTCAGCTGAAGCGGTTTTTTTTATTTCGTATATAATTAGAAAAGCCTTTATTCGTCAAACAGAACTAGTTTCAACTTCTAATAAGTTTTGATAATGAACAATTTAGATCCTGAAATAAATTCAGAATGACGATGTAAAAGGAAGCTTAATTCCAGAAATATTTTTGCTAAAAATCTATTCCGTGCGTTTATCTCTAATCTGTGGGATGCGTTCGTCCAGTAATTTAAGTCCAAGACCATCGGTTCCCATAAGGTCGAATAACTCTAGCGCACGGCGCATGGTTTGTTCTTCTTCCATTTGTTCCTGGATAAACCAGTGTAGAAAATATTCTGTAGTATAATCGTTTACCTTTCGGCATTTTCCTACCAGGTTATGTATTGATTTGGTGATAGCTATTTCCTGGTCTAAAGCGGTTTCAAAGATTTCTTCCAAAGATTTAAAATCGTGGTTTACACCACTAACTTCAGGAGAAAAAGCAGTACCGCCGTTATCATTAATATATCTAAAGATCTTCATCATATGCTCTCTTTCTTCAGCAGCCTGTTCGTAGAAAAAATCTGCACTATAAGAAAGGGCATTATGGTCACACCAGGATGCCATTGCTAAATAGGCTGATGAGGAGTGTGCTTCTTTTTCAATTTGTTTATTTAAAAGATCCATGACATCTACATGGATGCTTAATTTTTGTCTTACTAAATCTTTCATTGGTCATTTTTTATAAAATTAGCCAAATAGCAAGTAAGAACCTAATTGCGAATTGAATTTAGAAGTAATCTAAAGTGAAGAAATTAAACTGAAGTAGCGAGCAGTGAATTGAGTTCAAGCATAGCAAAAGTTCCTGTAATGAATTCTTTTAGTTCTATGCATTCTAAAGTATTAAACACAAAAAAATGCTGACGGTTGCAAAGCATAAGCATTTCCATCCCGTGAATGTTTTGCCCGTTAAAATGTGATTCCAGGTCAATTTCCCTAACCTGTTGCCTAAAAGCCAGCAACTGACAAAAACCAAGCTTAATGGTTTTATGCGGAAACTCAATGAAAAAGCATCTTTGCTTATCGCACTGATAAGAAATAAAGAATTGAGATTGGTGTAATACTTTCATCTTGCGGCAAAATTAATTCTTATTTAGAATAAATCCAAAGAATTAAATTTTGATTTGCCTTTTTATTTGTTGATTTAACGAAATAAAAGTTTCTGTTCGCGAAACGCCTTCAATAGCCTGAATATTTTTGTTCAAAACATTCATTAAATGCTCGTTGTCTTTACATAAGATCTTGATAAAAATAGACCAGTTTCCAGTAGTGTAATGGCATTCTATAACTTCTGGGATTTGGCTAAGTTGCTTTACCGCCTGCGGGTTGCTAACCGCTTTATCTAAATAAACCCCCACAAAGGCCATGGTTTTATAGCCAAGCAAGCGGGGGTTAATCATAAGTTTTGAGCCTTCAATTAAACCGGCTTTTTCCAATTTTCGTAAACGTTGATGAACTGCCGCGCCGGTAATTCCAATATTCCGGGCAATTTCAAGGATAGATTTCTTAGCATCTTCCATTAAGAAATTTAAAATGGTCTTATCTATACCATCTATAACTACATTTTCGTTTACAACTTTCATTGGGGGTGGTTTGTTTAATTAAAAAGCTAAAGTAGGAAATTGAATTCAAAAATTTAATTTCCTACTTCGCCAAACGGATTGTACCCTAAATATTCAGTTTCGGTTTCTTTGAAAATAATATCGTGTTTTTCTAATTCTTTCAAGATAGGTCCATAAACTTCTTTCTTTATAGGAAGCTGAACGCCCGGTGTGGTTATTTCACCTTTTAAGATCTTTAAAGTGGCTATCGCAACCGGAAGTCCTACGGTTTTAGCCATAGCAGTTTCTTTTTGATCTTTCCCAATATGTACCATGGTGGCATCTATTTGTTTTTTCTCGCCATTTAGTTCATAACCGAATTTATGGTACATTACAATCATATCTTTATCATCTGCCGCAAGGCTCCATTTATCCATTAATATTTTTTGAAGAGCCTGAGCAGGAGTGGCTTCTTTAATGCCAATCTTTTTGTTTTTGTTGAAAATATCCAGCTCCAAGAGTTTCTCCCACATTAGGTCGTCTTGATCTATCTTTAAATTATGCCGAAGTTTAAGCTCAACAGTATCTGTAGGAGAGTAAGGAAGAAACGAATTTACAAAATCACGATAGCTCATATCTTCTGAATCTTTAATTGTAAAGCTATCATCAGTCATTCCCAGTTGCACAAACATATTCCAAGCCCGGCTGAAACCAACTCTTCTAATTGTCCCACGATAAAGTGTAAGTACATCTTCCAGGCCGTAAATATTCATATAATCTAATGAGTTTCTATTGGCGTAACCTTCAAATTTTCCATAACCTTCTACTTGTAAAAGTTCTGTTCTTCTAAACAGTCTATGATATGGAATATATTTATACTTTCCTTCCTGAATAAATTTGGCAACACCACCCTGGCCTGCAACTACCACATTTCTTGGGTTCCAAGTGAATTTATAGTTCCAGAGGTTAGTATCACTTTCTGGAGCCACTAGCCCGCCGGTAAAAGATTCGAATAAGAGCATTTTTCCACCTTTATCGCGAATTCGGTCTATTACCTGCATGGCACTCATATGGTCAATGCCGGGGTCTACCCCAATTTCATTCATAAATATGAGTCCGTTTTTCTTTACTTCTTCGTCTAAAGCTTTCATTTCTTTGCTTATGTAAGAAGCGGTTACCATATTTTTTTTGAATTTCACGCAGGCCTGGGCAACTTCAATATGAAACCTCGCCGGAAGCATAGAAATTACGATATCGGCGTTTTTAACCGCGTTTTCCCTGCTTTCTGCATTAAAAACATCAAGGTGAAATGCTTCACAGCGGCTTTTATTTCCGCAGGCTTTTTTAGCATTTTCCAGATCAATGTCTCCAATTTTTAAAAATAGATCTTCTGCCTCGGCTTTAGACAAAAGGTGGTCAATTAAGACGGAAGTAGATTTTCCCGCCCCTATTATTAAGATTTTTTTCATAAAATAAATTAGTTTTGTGTAGTGGTTAACGAATGTATTAAATCTTTAACTCATAAAAAATAACCTAAATGAATAGGAAATTTTTAATAACCGGGGCGGTTTTCGGACTTTTAGCGGTAATAATTGGTGCTTTTGGTGCACATGGCTTAAAACCCTTATTAGATGAAGCGGCTCGAATTTCTTTTGAAACAGGGGCGAAATACCAAATGTATCATGCCTTATTATTTCTTTTGGTAGGGAGTTTTAAACTCGAGCCTTTTCGCTTTCAAAAACCTATTTTTTTCTTACTATTATTTGGAGTGATTTGCTTTTCTGGTTCAATATATTTGCTCGCCACCAATAATTTAACACCTATAGATTTTAGCGGAATTGCATTGGTTACCCCGCTGGGTGGTACGCTATTAATAGCGGCCTGGACTTTTTTACTACTAGAATTCATAAAAATAAAGCGGAAATAATTTAA
>Ga0098069_100099_pt1 | contig 53160 bp, 49 predicted proteins | sample 27_taG_FD_92584 | JGI IMG/M metagenome (GOLD analysis project Ga0098069, IMG submission 92584) | Marine viral communities from Cariaco Basin, Caribbean Sea - 27_WHOI_OMZ | ecosystem: Environmental > Aquatic > Marine > Oceanic | place: Caribbean Sea: Cariaco Basin | collected 2014-11-09
TTATTCACTGCGAAGGTGAAAGTTATCGTCGCAAAACTGCCCTGAGTAAGGGCGACTAAAATTCGGTATCAACCGGCCAAGATAATTGCCGGAAAACCGGCCAAGGTAATTGACGCTAGATAACGGTCTTTTGCAAATGGTATTTTGACGTTGTTCATATATTCTATTCCGAGTACCAAACTAATAAAGTATGAGATAAGGTCATCATTTGCGAAATGATTGCTGAAGGCTAGGGAATGAGAGGGAGTCACAGGGAGTCTTTATGAATTCAGATAAACAGAAATTTGTTGAAGCCGCGCGCTGCGGCTTGAAATGGCTTGAGGTTCAAGCTGAGCGAAAGAGCGCTGGCCAGTGGAAACATGAAATATTAAAGCGTGTTTGTAACGCAGTTATTGATAGTAGCGGTGAGCGTGTTTCGTTTATCGCTAAGGATATTTACGAGTCAGAAAAGGAACAGGAATCAGGTAGTCAGCTCAATAAAGAGTTCAGAAGATTTGGAAAGATTCTTGATAGTTGGGCGGAGAGCTTCAACGAAGTTGCAATGGATTATGGATTTAGTGCTTATCTTTCAGGCAAGCTTTTGCGGCCTGTGCAGCATAATGTCTTAGAGTTATATGTTCGAAAGATTGATAGCTCAGCTACTGTTTCCAAAGACAAAATTCCTCAAGGACACATTCGTTATACCGTGTGGGAGCGTAAAGCACTGCCGCGCTGGCAGCAGCGGTTGTTAAATCGCGATATGGGTGTTGGTACGCACTTGTTGTTGGCTGCCATATTTTTACTAGTTCCGATTGTAGCGCTAATATATGCGGTAGCGCTGGGCTTCCTGACTTATTATCAGCCCACTATTTGGAATGTATCGGTATTCATTGGTGTAATCTGCGTTGAATTTTTTGTTCTGCGAGGCCTTTACGAATTTTGGTACTTCCATGACCGTAAAATTATGATGCTTCCTATTCAATTTACACCACTTGAGCAGCCCCCTACGGCATTAGTTATGCGTGGTGAAAAAGATAAGCGCTGGCCAGTTATTCATGCAATGGCGACCAGTGCCGAATGTATATTGTGTGATGGCACAGTATTTCTGCGCAAAGAATCTCATTATCGCTATCGTGTTATTGGTGCTTGTAATAGGCATCCGACAGAGCACCGGTTTACGTTTGATTATACAAATATGCTAGGGAAGGTTTTGGCGGACTGAAAACACAAATAACGAGAAGTAATAATGGGATTCGATAAAGAAGCACGAAAATTTTTCAGGAATAACTGGATCGTTAATACTTTATGTCTTGAGAGGGAAAGTGTAACCCTCAACTTAATTAGAAATTATCAAATATAAGCCATCTTACTGTGAAATAGTGTCCTTCAACAAATGGACTCTTCACACAAGTTAACGATTAAAATTAGGAACTGTGGGACGACATGGCAAAATATGAAGTAAAGCAAACAGCGATCAGTCAAATTCTTGCTGACGTTCGTAGCGATAAAATAGCAATTCCGGAACTACAACGACCATTTGTTTGGAAAACATCTCAGGTCAGGGATTTAATTGACTCACTTTACAACGGTTATCCGGTTGGTTATCTGATAACGTGGCAATCTGTTGGCGCCAAATTAAAGGGGGGAGCTGTCGCAGCACATCAACAAATACTAATCGATGGCCAACAACGAGTAACAGCGTTGAAGGCCGCAATTGCGGGACAAACGGTGATTGGTAACCGTTATGAAAAAAAGCGGATCGCTATTTCGTTTAATCCTGTAACGGAAGAGTTTGCGACGAGAACGCCAGCGATTACCAATAGCCCCCAATGGATTCACGATATTAGTGAGTTTTTTTCCGGATCCAGTCAGCTGAGCTTTTTGAGAAATTATTTCGCTAAAAATCCAGATGTTGATCAAGACCAAGTTGAACGAGCCTCGGCGAGACTCGCCGCTGTTGAGCACGCGCAAGTAGGTGTCATTTCATTGGCAGACGATTTGGATGTAGAAACGGTTGCAGAGATCTTTGTTCGGATCAATGCCAAAGGTGTTCCGCTATCAAGTGCTGATTTTGTAATGAGTAAAATTGCCACGTACGGCAATGAAGGGCGCAATCTTAGGAAGCTAATTGATTACTTCTGTCACCTGACGGTTTCTGGACATGCTTTTGATGATATTAAAGAGAACGATGAAGAGTTCGCAAAATCAGAGCATATTAGGAAAATTCAGTGGTTAAGTAATCAAACGGACGAGTTATTTCAACCTGACTATACCGATGTCATTCGTATTGCCGGTCTAGTTGGATTTAGTCGTGGTAAAGCCGGAGCAATTGTTAGTGAGCTATCCGGGCTTGACCCACAAACGAGAAAAATTGATGAAAATCTTATTCCAGCCGCGTATTCTCGTTTTGCGGAAGCATTAGATCTACTTGTGAGTAAGACGCATCTCGAGCGATTTGTAATGATGATCAAGTCTGCTGGGTATATCGATGCCAGCATGATTGGGTCAAAGAATGCATTGAATTTCGCATATGCACTTTACCTGCGCCTTCGGTTGGACGATCAGCTGAATGAGGGAGAGAGAGCAAGAATTGTAAAACGCTGGTTCGTTATGACATTACTGACCGGAAGAGCCGTGGGAAGCTTTGAATCCACGTGGGAAACTGACTTACGTCGTATTAAGGACCACGGTGCGGAACAATACTTACGCACTCTTGAAGCCTCAGTTCTAAGTGATAGTTTTTGGGATGTAACTTTAGTTCAGGAGCTCGAGTCACCAAGCAAGCGTAGTCCTGCATTCCAAACATATTTAGCAGCAAGAGTTGCAAAAGGAGGGCGGGGATTCCTTTCAAAGTCGATTAATATCGCACAGATGATCGAGGGGCATGGCGATATGCACCACATAATTCCCAAGAATCACCTGATTCGTCATGGATTCCCGAAACAGGGAGATTACAACCAGATTGCAAACTTTGCGTTGACAGAAACAGCAATCAACATCGCGATTAAAGACCTACCACCGAAAGAATACATGTTAATGGTTCTTGAACAGATTGAATCCGGAAATTTAAGACTTGGCGAAATTTGTGATCGAGAAGATTTACAGAGAAATTTAGCCGAAAATGCTATTCCTGAGCTCATATTCAATACTACCGCAGAAAATTACAAAGAGTTCCTAGCGGGACGCCGTTTTTTAATGGCAACAATGATCAAAGAGTATTATGACAGCCTTTGATCTTAAAGATGAGAAAACTTATACATGATTGTCTTCAATCTATTTAAAACTCAATGGCGGCAAGGTGTCTAGCAAATCAGTGTCGATTCAGCTAGGTTATCTCACCCAGCGCAGCAAGATAATTGGCTAACATCTTTAGTAAACGTTTGAGCGCATAATTTTAAGCCTTCTACCATCGTAAGGTATGGGAAGAGCTCATCAGCCAACTCATTGACTGTCATTCCTGCTCTTATCGCCATTACAGCAGCTTGAATCAACTCACCGGCTTCTCCTGCGACGACTTGAACACCGAGCAGTCGGCCGCTGCCACTCTCTGCGACAATTTTTATAAACCCTTGGGTATTGAAGTTAACCAATGCCCGTGGGACATTTTCAAGGCTCAACGTGCGGCTTTCGGTGACGTAACCACCAGTTTTAGCATCAGCTTCTGATAAACCCACCGTGGCGACTTGTGGATCAGTAAAGATAACCTCGGGCATTGCACTGAGATCAAGATGCGCATCACCGCCCGTCATGTTAATAGCGGCTCGGCTGCCGCCTGCGGCGGCGACATAGACAAACTGCGGCTGATTCGTACAGTCGCCTGCCGCATATACTCTTGAGTTAGAGGTTTGCATGCGCTCGTTAATCGTTATTGTACCGCGTTCAGTTTGTACACCGATGGTTTTTAAATCGAGGTTTTCCGTATTGGGCGTACGGCCTGTGGCCACGAGCAGTTGTTCTGCTTTTAATGTTCCGGCATTGGTTTTGAGAATGAAGTGTTGTCCGTCGTAACGCACTTCGCTGGCTTCTGTATGCTCAAGCACATTGATGCCTTCGCGATCAAAAACAGTCGCTATTGCTTCACCAATGGCAGGCTCGTCTTTGGATAACACCCGACTGCGAGCCAAAACAGTAACTTCACTACCGAGACGCGCGAAGGCCTGTGCTAATTCAAGAGCAACGACCGAGGCTCCAATAATAGCGAGGCGTTTAGGAATGTTACTTAGCTCTAATGCGCTTGTCGAAGTAAGGTAAGGGGTTTCAGCTAAGCCGGGGATGGGGGGTTGTGCGGGTCGGGCCCCGGTGCCGATAAAAGCACGGTCAAAGTAAACCGTTTGCTCACCGCCATCGCGAAGTGATACGGAAAGAGTTTCATCGTTTATAAAGCGGGCTTCGCCGTTAATAACGGTAATGGCGGAATTCTCTCTAAGAATACTCTGGTATTTGGATTCACGGAGTTCTTCTACCCGAGCCTGTTGTTGCTCGAGGAGAGCTGATCGATTTACCTTAAGAGTATGAGTACTTAAGCCTTTATCAAAAGGGCTTTCTCGCCGCAGTTGGGCGATATGAGCCGCTCGGATCATGATTTTAGACGGGACACAGCCAATATTGACACAAGTTCCGCCAATAGTACCTCTCTCAATGAGCGTCACTCGGGCACCTCTCTCGGTCGCTTTGAGTGCCGCAGCCATCGCACTGCCGCCGCTACCAATGACAGCAATGTGTAAATTGTTATTACTCATAACGGTTACTCCTTGGTCTTTCAGTTTTACAGCAGCTATAAGGCATTGTGATGTTTCATGACTGATTTTTTGGTGCCGTTGCTTTCAGTGTTGATGGGTATCCTGCATTTGTCGTTGCTTCAGTGAGCTGCTTAACTGACGTTTTTTCGTCGTCGAATGTCACGGTTGCATCCCGCTCTTCAAAACGGACATCGACGGCGCTCACACCTGCAACTTGGCCAAGTGCAGCTTTGACAGTAATTGGGCAGGTGACGCATGTCATACCGGGTACTGATAGCGTAACCGTTTTCTCAACCGCCAATGCGGGCATGCTAAACAGTAAAAATAAAATGGTTGTTATCATTGTTTTTTTCATCGTGTATTGCCTCCTAGTAAAAGAAAGGAACAACATAGGGGTAAGCCAATGCTGTTAAAGTAAGCACCGCAACGAGCCAAAACATCACTTTGTAGCTCTTACGAGCATTTGGCGTTGCGCAGGTGTTATCAGGGTTGCAGTCATCAGCACGCCGGTATATTCGACGCCAGGCAAAGAATATGGCAATCAATGCAATGGCAATAAAAATGGGTCGATAAGGCTCAAGTGCTGTGAGGCTCCCAATCCAGGCCCCGGATACACCGAGTGCAAGTAATATGAGGGGACCCAGACAACACGCAGATGCCAGAGTCGCTGCGATCCCTCCCGCGAGAAGAGAGCCCCGACCAGATTTTGAATTTGACATAAGAGTAACTCCTTCGGGCATTTTGCTTTAATGTGTTAATCTTAGACCCGTACCTCACTACGGAAGCAATAGCTATGTTAAAAAAACGCAACGTAATGACAATTGGCACGCTGGCCAAAACAGCCGGCGTGGGCGTGGAAACGGTGCGCTATTATCAGCGCCGAGGGCTAATGAGCGAGCCGGAGAAGCCGTATGGGGGGATCCGACATTACGACGAACAAGCGCTTGCTCGGCTTCATTTTATTCGCGCGTCTCAATGGCTCGGATTTAGTCTGGATGAAATTGGTGAGCTATTAACTCTGCAAGATGGCGCTCATTGCGATGAAGCACGGGAGCTTGGAGAGCAAAAGCTCACCAGTGTTCGTCGAAAGATATCGCGCTTACAGCAAATTGAACGAACGTTGAATGAGCTGGTGCAAAAATGCAGCTCCGGACACGGAGATGTCTATTGTCCACTGATGGCGTCGCTTAATGACGGGGTTGAGGACGCTACCACGGACAAACATAAGGTGCGTTAGTCTGTGTAGTAAAACTTTTGAGCGTAGTTCTTTAACTGAATTGCTTTATAGCTAACGCCAGCCATACACAAGAATCCCCATACCGGTTAGCACAAACGCCGCCCCAATCAAGTCGAAGCTGGATAAAGGCGATTTATCGACAATTCGCAGCCAGACTATGGCAGTTAACACGTAAATACCGCCGTAGGCTGCGTAAACGCGCCCGCTTTCCGCCGGATGAAGTGTTAATAAGTAAGCAAATAAGGCTAAGCTTATTGCTGCCGGAATGAGCAACCAAACGGAATGACCCTCTTTGAGCCATAGGTAGGGTAAATAGCAACCGACAATTTCTGCAATTGCGGTTGCGATAAATAACCCGAGTGTCTTTATTAAAAATATTGAGCTCATTACGAATCCTGGTGATTACCCGCAACACCCAGAAATATCGTCTTTGTCACCTGTCTTTACAGCTATCGCGTCTTTGATGATGCGAATAGCAGAGTGCAGTACAATGATGGCTATGACAGTTGCGATGAGTAAGTCAGGCCATGCCGCATGGAGCTGGGCGACGAGCATCGCAGAGACAATAACACCGACATTCATGATCATGTCATTGCGTGAACAAATCCAGCTGGCGCGAATGTTAATATCGCCGTTTCGGGAGCGATATAGAAGGGCAAAGCAAACGATGTTTACCAGTAATGCAAGCCCCGCTATTGAGAGCATGACAAAGGTTTCGGGCTGACTACCAAATGCCAGTTTAAGGATGACATCCAATAACACCGCCAGAGCTAATAATGTTTGCAGTATGCCGTTTAAAATAGCGGCATTGACTTTATATTTAATGGCTTTGCCAACAGCGTATAAGCTCACAGCATAAACCAAAGTATCGGCAAGCATATCCAGCGAATCAGCAATAAGACCACTGGATTCAGCCATCCAACCCGCAATGAACTCAACAAAGAACATGACGCCATTAAGGACTAGAACCGTCCATAACAACCTGCGTTGAGAGTTATCCATTTCGGCTTGCGCTGAACTTCCGCAACATGATGACATTGGAACAACCTAAAACGATTTCGATATACCTACAGTTTATCACACGTTAACACGAGTTTCAGCGCTGGTTTTATGGTGGATTATTAGATAAAGTGGCCGTTACGAAAATATATTGGTTGCTCATATTGGTCTTATTAACACACAGCTTTTTTACCTCTGCATCTGCTTCTTTCCATATTTAAGACTCGGGTCACCAAAGTGTCGATGTTGTGTTTGGAGAATATGATATCGAGCATCAATTTCATGCGCACATCTGGTGTATTACTGGCTCGTCTTGAACAAAAATAATGCACTCATTATCAGTTGTCCCGGCACGCTTCATCAGGATCTTCGAGTTCTACCGTTGTATGGCTTAGAGCATAGGGCGCAAGGACGTTATCGATGTGCTGTTTTAAGTCGCTACGGGCCTCGATATCAAGATTTTCAGTTAACACCAAATGAACGGTTAATACATGCTCCTCGCCGTCTAGTGACCAAAAATGCAAATGGTGTAGGTCAGCAACATGAGGTAGCTCCAGTAAAGCGTCAGCGACTTGTCTGTAGGTTTTTTTGTCCGGAGTTGCTTGTATGAAGAGTTTCAGCGTTGCCCACAGGTTGCGCAGCACATTCACTAAAATAAATAGAGTAAAGCCAATCGACAATATAGGGTCGAGAATTGGCCAGTCTACGAACAACAAAACAATACCAACGATAAGTACAGCAACCCAGCCGAGAACATCCTCCAGCAAGTGCCAGTTAATAACGCGTTCGTTTAACGTTTTGCCCTCTGACAATTTGTAAGCGGCAAATCCATTAACTGTAATGCCAACGACGGCTAAAGCGATCATGCCATCAGCGATGGGCATTTGAGGGTTCCAGAGTCTGGGAATCGCTTCCACAAGTACCCAGGCAGAGCCTGCGATTAAAACAACGGCATTAATAAATGCACCGGCAAGATTGAGTCGCTTATAACCGTAGGTAAAGTGTTGGTTAGCCTGTTTTTTGCCCAGCTTATTAAGTACCCACGCCAGGCCAAGCGACAAGCTATCGCCAAGATCATGAACGGCATCAGCTAAAATGGCGGTACTGTTGGTAAGAAAGCCACCAATAAACTCGATAATGGTGAAAACAAAGTTAAGAACAAATGCCCACCCTAATCGGTTGGACGGCATGTCCTTTGAGTGATCATGGTTATGGTGATGCCCCATAATACGTTCCTCTTTGTAGTAGAAGGGGCGGCAATAACCGCCCCCTTAAGTGCTGAACCCTAACGGCTCAGATCCTTAATTTTTTGTTTCGAAAACCAAGGATAGAGCACGGGTAAGATAACCAGTGTTAGCAATGTCGCAGACACCAAACCGCCAACAATGACGGTGGCCAATGGACGCTGAATTTCAGCGCCTGCGCCGGTTGCAAACAGCATGGGAATGAGTCCTAACGCTGAGGTTATTGCCGTCATTAATACCGGGCGTAGTCGAGACCATGCGCCATCAAACACGGCATCATTAACTGCATGCCCATCGGTTATTCTCTGGTTTATACTTTCGACCAGAACCACACCGTTTAGTACCGCCACACCAAACAGTGTGATGAAACCCACGGCGCTGGGCACCGATAAGTACTGTCCTGACACATAGAGTGCCACAATACCACCGATGACTGCCAACGGTACATTCACCAAAATCAACATGGCTTGACCCATGGTGCCGAAAGCAAAATAAAGCAGCAGGGCGATGAGTGCCAGCGATATGGGAACGACAATGGACAAGCGCTCCTGTGCTCGTTGTTGACTTTCGAACTGGCCACCAATGTCGACTGAGTAACCGGTTGGTAAATCCACCTTCTCGTCAATCGCCTTCCTAATATCGGCAACCACGCTGCCCATGTCACGACCCTGAACGTTCGATTGAATTACAACGCGACGCTGTACATCATCACGACGGATTTGCGGTGGTCCTGATTCAATTGCAACGTTGGCGACTTCGCCTAAGGTTACCCAGGCCCCCGAGGGAGTTAACAAGCGTAACGAGCGAATAGACTCCGGCGTATCGCGGAATTGCTTGGCCAACCGCACGTAAATATCATAGCGCTCATTACCGCGAATGATCTGGCCTGCCGAAGCGCCACCCAAGCCATTGTCGACAACGCTAAGTACATCGGAGACATTTAAGCCGTAGCGTGAGAGTTGTTGGCGTTTCGGCGAAACCACCAGTTGTGCTTCACCTTTTATTTGCTCCATCGCTACTGCAACGGCCCCGTCAACCTGCTTGACGGCACTTTCTATTTCCTGGCCTTTACGGGCCAACACGTCAAGCTCGGGTCCAAATAGTTTGATGGCTAGCTGCGATTTTACACCTGAGAGCAGTTCATCAACCCGTGTTGCAATAGGTTGTGAAAAATTAAACAACAAGCCTGGGTGATCATCTAGTTTTGCCTCCATTTTTTCTTGTAAGGCGTAGCGATCCGATGCTGTTGTCCATTCAGACTGCGGCTTAAGACCCACATATATCTCGATGTTGCTGATAGGCTCTGGATCGCCGCCCACTTCGGCTCGTCCAATGCGGCTGAGTGCGTAGGTGGTTTCCGGGAACGACATCAGGATTTTTTCAAGCTTCGGAGCCACCTCTAAGGCCGTTTCAAGGTTAGAGGAGGGGGCTAATGTCACGCGAATATTAATCGTGCCTTCTTCCAGTTCGGGCGCAAACTCTGTGCCGAGACGAGGCACTAACACCAAAGCGCCGACAAACAGCACACCGGCCAGGGCAATAACAGCCTTTTTACTGCGTAACGCCACCGATAATAGTCTTTTATAACCATTATCTAGTGGTTTAAGCAGCTTATTTTCACGAGGCTTAATACCCCGACTGAAAAAGTAACTGGCTAATGCCGGTACAACCATGATGGCCACAAAAACCGCGGAGATAATGGCCAGCATAATACTGATAGCCATGGGCTCAAATAATTTAGCTTCAACACCCTGAAAACTAAACAGTGGCATAAAGACCACCAAGATAATCATGGCGGCAAAGAATACCGGTCGTGCCACTTCGTTAGCCGCTTCCTTAACTCGCAGCTTGATACCATGACTATCGAGTTTGGCTGCCTGAGGATCCGGGTCGCGGTGCTCTGTGCGTTGCTCGGCGTCGTCTTGGTGTTCACTATCCGGACGACTTAAGTGCTTAAAGATATTTTCAACCATCACCACGGAGCCGTCGACCAGCATACCAATGGCAACAGCAATCCCGCCCAGCGACATCAGGTTAGCCGACATGCCCATCGCGGACATTACCATCAGGGCAATGGCGATAGAAACGGGAATGGACAGTAACACTAAAAAAGTAGCGCGTATGTTGAGCAAAAACAGTGCTAATACTGCGATAATAAACACAAAGGCAATGAGCAGTGAATACGCGACCGTAGATACGGCTTTTTGTATTAAATCGGCCTGATCATAATACGGCTCAAAGGTAACACCCTCGGGTAATGCTTGCTGAATAAGCGGAATGCGCTGTTTAATACCGTCGATGGTGGCTTTGGTATTCGAGCCCATGCGTTTGAGCACAATACCCGACACCACTTCGCCCAACTGGTTGACCTCGCCGTCGACTTTACGCGACATTGAGACCGCCCCCTGGCGAATTTCACTGCCGATTTCGACGTCGGCAACCTGTCCCAGTGTTACGGAAACGCCGTCAACGGTTTTGAGCGGTATTTGTCGTATTTGTTGCAGGCCTTTTTTACCGCTATCCAACCAGCCGGTGCCGCGAATAACCAACTGCTCCTGACCGCGGGGCATATACCAACCACCGACGTTACCGTTATTCTTGTTGACCGCGCCCATGACGTCTTGCTGGGTAAGGTCGTAAGACAGCAGCTTGGCGGGATTGAGGTTAACCTGATATTGCTTAACTTCACCGCCAAAGGACAAGACTTCGGTAATTCCCTCAACGGGCATCAGTAGCAGTTTAACCACATAGTCGTTAAGACTGCGTAGCTCCATGCTACTGACACCAGAGCCCGGCTCGGCAAGTAGCAGATACTGATAAACCTGGCCGAGACCGGAAGAGTTAGGGCCCATTTCGGGCGTGCCGACTCCCTCTGGAATCAACTCCTTTGCCGCTTGCAGCCGCTCGAATACCAGTTGCCGGGCAAAGTAGATATCGACACTCTCGTCAAATACCACGGTAATGCCCGATAAACCTGTTTTTGAGATTGACCGAACTTCTTTGACGTCGGGCAGGGCATACATCACCGACTCTATCGGATAGGTAATAAGCTGCTCGACTTCGGTCGCTGCTAATCCTGGTGCTTCCGTATTTACCGTTACCTGAACGTTGGTAACATCGGGAAAGGCATCCAGATTAAGTTTGGGAATAATAAAAAATGACGCAATGCTGATGCTGAATAAAGCCAATACCAATAACAGGCGATTGGCGGCAGCAAACTGAATAATGCGCTGAAACATACAACCTCCTGTTAGTGGTTATGTGGGTCAAAACCGCCTTTAGCGATTTGTGAGCGAACGAAAAACGCGCCGTTGTCTACGTATTTTGTGCCTTCGTTAACGCCTCGAATAACTTTCCACGGACCCTTTTCATCAACCAATTCGACTTTCTTCGGTTCAAACTTTCCGGGTTCGTGCTCAATGAATATCTGCCAGTCACCATCAGGGGCCCGCATTAAGGCTGAGTCCTTAACTGCAAGCACCGGTCCATCCGACTTGACTGAGAAATAAACATCCGCAAATAAACCAGGGTGTAATTGGTCCTTTTCGTTATTTACCGCAAGTCGTACCGTTCGGGTGCGGGTTTTATGGTCTATTGTGTGGCCTTCCTGAATGACTTTTGCCGCAAAGCGCTGATTGTCGACACTCACTGTAACAGGATCACCAAACTGCACACTAAGGTCAGCTGAGCCTGGTAGACGAGCATTAACCCACAAGGTTTCTTCTTGCAGCACTTCAACCAAGTGATTACCGGCATTAACTTGCTGGCCTTGCTTGAAGTTATCGCTAACCACAATCCCGCCAATTTCTGAGGTCAGTTGGTATTCGCCGATAGGGTAGTTAGCTTTACTTAAACGCTTAATGTCGCTGGCTGACATACCAAATGCTTTGAGTTGCGCTTGCGCTGAGGTAAAGGCGTTTTTCGCTTCGACAAAGCGTTTTTCACCCACCGTTGACTCACCGAGTGACTGCACGCGTTGCCACTCGTTAAGTGTGACCAAATACTGACTTTGCGCCTCCGCCATGGTGGCGCTGAAGAGGGTTGCCAGTGGCTCACCTTTTTCGACGTGATCGCCAATACTGACAAAACGTTTGAGAACGGTCGAATCGATGCGCGGACTCACGATATAGCTATTAAAGTCGTTAGCAACCACCTCGCCCGGGGCATAAACCGGATATTCAATGACTTGAGTTTGCAAGGTTCGCGTGGTGATATCTGCCATGGATAGCTGCTTGCTGGATAGCTCCACGCCTGAGCTTTCCTTATGTTCACCTTGCTCGTGTTTGCCTTCTTCCTTGTGGGTATCTTCTTTTTCGTCGTGTCCGTGTTCATCCTGCGCCATAACCGAAAAGCTCAGCGCAAGTGCTATTGCTGCGTATAAAGGTTTTACTGACATCGTTTACTCTCCAATCTCTGCGTTTGTTGGCTGGCTTAACGGCGATAACGTCAGTGCTTTACTGAGTTCGCCCGAACGGTACAACCATTCAATGGCGGCCAACCGATATTGTGTTTGCAGCGCTATCCCTGCAAATTGGCTATCGAGCTGCTGTTGCACAGCGGTGAGGTAGTCTGTGGTGGATAGGTCACCGGCGAGCCAGGACTGCTCAATCACCTGCATCGACTCATCCTGCCGAGATTGAAAGTCTCTTTGCCAGCTTTGCCACTGTTTTTTCACAAAACGATAATTGTTAAGAGACGATTTCAGTGCTGCTTGCCATTGTTGCCTTAGTGCAATCAAACGTTTTTCTTCAGCAACAGCTTCGCTATTGGCTGCGCGCACCGCATCGCTGTAGTTATTGCGAACCTGTAGTGGAATGCTGAATGATAAGCCAATTACTGTTTCGTTATCGCTCTCGCCCGCTTCGACGCCTACGGTTGGGTTGGCGGTGGTTAACGAGCGTTTCCAGTCGACATCGGCGCGCTTTAATTGCCATTGCAGGTAAGCGGCTTTTAACGCTGGATGTTGTTGCCAACGAGCCGTTAACGCAGGTTCAACGTTAAATAGCTCCTCATTAATGGAGAGTTGACCGACATCAGACGTTGTTAGCAGAGCGTTTAACTCTGCTTCAGCGGATTGCAGTTGTTGATAAGCCGCTGCCGTTTGTTGCAGTTGCCGACTTAGCGCGAGTACCGTCAGTTGTTCGTCGACGGCACCTAAGTCACCGGCTTTACGTCGTTCGGCAACCAGGCTTATCGCCTGTTTAACGATTTTCTCTTGCTGCTCAGCCAGTGCGTAACGCTGTTTTGCGTCCAGCCATTGCACATAGGCATTCAACAAAGTTTTAGCATGCGATGTCGCCGACTGGCGATAAATACTCACTGCCATAGCCGTCATGGCGTCACTCTGACTGGCCCTTGCTTCATTGCGAGTGCTCCAGTCCAGCGTCTGGCTTAGACCAACAGCGTAATTATTGATGTCACCCTCGCGCTCTAAGCGTGACGATAAGCTAGGGTTGTACAAAGGCTGATTTAATTGTTTGCCCTGTTGGATCAGCGCTTCAGCCTGCTGTTGAGCGGCTTCAACACTGGGGTGTTGCTGCACAGTTTTTTGCCATTGCTCGGGCAACTGTTGTGCATTGGCGTAGCTTGAACTTATTGCCAGACTTACGGCAACAAACAAGCGTTTGCTATGTGTCGAAAACGGACCCATAGATAGACTCCTCAGTCATATTACTGCGTAAAATAATGATTTCTTGCGCTGCTAACGCAGCTTATTAGGCAGTTATGAGGAGATGGGAGGCCGGAACAGCGGAGATGATAGAGGGTTAGTGTAAAACTCAGTATACCCAAGACGTATTGTGCCCATTCGTGGTAACGCGAGAGTTTTTTCAGCCTTCATGGCATATAAATGAAATGAACCATGGCAGTGACAGCAATGATGGTAGTCAAAGCTGATTTCGCCACTTTTAGGGAGATTGCGCTTATCGATGTGGGATTCGTCATGCTCAAAATTGAGGTGTTGCTCAGAAGAGGATTGGTGAGATTGATGCACATCAGCAACCGCCTGACTGATTTGAGTCAGAACAGCAACAAGCACCAGTATTAAAAATCCTAGTCTAAGCATCATTACCTACAGTTCTAAATAAGCAGCTTAATGGTACATTAATTAAAAATAGTTTTCAACTAGTGGCGATTCACACAAATACTTCTGCTGTATACCTATGCACGAATCAAGAGCTTCAGGTAGAAGCGCGAGAAGAAGGTTTTGATTTTATATTTGGTACCGATGTGGCAAATAATGAATTGAGTTTTTTATTCGAGTCAAAATTCGAGCCTTACCAAGAATATTCAAGGACAGACATTAAAGGAATTGATCTCGTACTAAAACTCGGTGACTCATTTATTCGAGCCTTGGAAGTTAAGCTTACAGTTATTCCGGACAATACCACTGCAAACGACAGAGAGTCTGACTGGGGTACCGAGTTGGTGATTAGACCTGCAAGTACTTCTTACGCCGCGCTAGGTATTTTTGATTCGATAAAACCATTTAGAGCGAGACTAAAGGAAATCTTAGAGCCTACCTGTTCGACAATTCAACATTGGGATAATACTGTTGAAATGTTGAGTAAAAGGGAGGAAATCATTGGGTGTTTAAATAAAATATTTACAGAGTTTAAAGACTACCAAAAACCTTTTTTATTACATCCAATATGGAAGACATTGGGTAAGTCACCGATTATTGATAAGGGTAATGCATATGATATTTTTGTTTGGAGCGACTTTGCTATTTGCCGTACCTTTATTGATTGCGCATCAAGAGAGCGAGATGTGGGGAAAGTTACAAGGCTTTATAGATCAACGCTAAGGCTTGCAAGGATTCTTTACGAACTAACACAAACAGATAAGGTAAATATTCATAATATTTATACTCAAATGGCTTTCAACCTGCAGACTGACAAAGAATTTGCTCTGAATGGTAAAATGACTCGTAGATTTATGAATCATCCTCGACGTTATAATCCAATTATGAAATTATCTAGCATCACAAATGTGATTATGAATGGCGGGCACAAAGAGTTAAGTCCAGAACGTCGTTTTGATCAAAGCTTGTATTATACAGCACAGGAATTATTTAAAGACGATGCTTAAAATTGAATATTGTTGTTTATGCTTAAGAGAAAACGACAGAATTTGCTTCCTAAATTGATTAAGAGCAAGAATGTTGTGCGAAGGTCATGAAACTTGGAGGCAAAACCTTAACAAGTCACAATTTTGGCACAGAATCGGCACAAAAGCCTCAAAGTTAGTACTTGCTATCAATGTCAGGCTATAGAATTATGGCGCACCCGACAGGAGTCGAACCTGTGACCTCTGCCTCCGGAGGGCAGCGCTCTATCCAGCTGAGCTACGGGTGCGTAGTAATTCGTGGTGAATTCAGAAGAGCCGGCATTATAGAGGCCGGCGGCGGTTATGTCTACCGCCTTCCGGCTGTATGTGGGGGTTAATTTGCGCACGAAAGGGCGCTTAACGGTAGTGCCTTAATGCCGCCTTGCCACAAACCAAGATATAGCAATTCTTCGTCATCATGTTGCGCTAGCATCAGGCTTTTTACGCCACCAATGTCGGTTTCCGATGAAAAGTCATGTGACTGCCAGCTTTCACCGTTATTTACACTGCACAGTACAATAAGCGGCTGTTCCGGCTGCAATTTGGTATAGCGGGCGGTGTATAAATCGCCGTTGGTGTCAGCTTTTACATCCCAGAAAAAGGCGTGCTCGACATCGCCCAGTGGCGTTGTCCATGTTTCACCGTAGTCGGTGCTGCGCACAATGCCATTTTCGCCGCTGAACATGACAGTGTTGTTATCAAGAGGGTGAATAAGGCCCCCTTTGAACGTAGAGGGCGGCGCAAGTAAGTCGTTCCATTCCTGAATGCTGCCCGTGGTTTGATTGTAGCGGCCAAAATAACCGTTTTCGATAGCGCCTTGGCCGCCAAACCACACCGTTGTTTTAATGGGGTCTATAACCAGTAAGCGCATGCCTGTTGCGAATGTGTCCCACGCGCCATGAAGTAATGTCCAGTTTGCAGCACTGCGGTTTGCAACTGCAAGAGCACCTTGGCCTAAGGCATAAATTTGATCGGTTCGTGCGTCGTACGCAAGATTAAAAATTGGCGTATTAAATTCGCCGCCGAAATTATGCGTAATGGCTTGCCAAGTCTGCCCACTATCGGTTGACTCATACAGCGGAAAAGGTTGGTCGGCTTGCTCGCTAGGTTGGGCGGCCACAATATAATGGCCGGCGCCAATAATAGCGATGCCGGTAATGGCTGTTGCTGAGGGCGTGCGAAGTTGCCAGCTAGCCGTAGAAGACTCTCGCCAGTATAAACCTGTGGTTGAGCCTGCTAGTTGGGCGTCGCCATCGGTCTTCAAAAACTCGACGGTTTGGTTGCCGCTTAATATCACGCGTAGTTGACTAACCGGTGGCGGCTCGTTAGGTGGCTCGCTGGTTTCGCTAGAACCACCGCAAGCACTCAGTTGAACCACTATAAACAGCAGGGCGAAGCCGCGAAGGTTTGTCATAAAATCCGACATGATTTTCTCCTTGTTGTTTTTTTAGACAGATGCAGCGCGGCGCGAAATTGTGACAGCCTCGAAATTACTCCTGTTTCATGAGCTTGAGGTTATGAAAGTCAAAGCTAAAGTCGGTGAACGGTGCCGCCGCCTCAATAGTGGCGCTATTAACCCGATTTTCGCGGTCAGCCGCAAAATCAATAAAGGCGTCCGCCTCAAGCAAAGGCTCTGCCCAGCGAATGATAAAGGTATCGCCGTTGTAATGCTTTAACTCGCCGGTTAATAGTTCTGTGTGGGCGAAGTCAATGAGCAGTTTGCCATCGCGAGCGCGCACCGTCACATCGCCATACCAAGGGTCACTATAGGTGCCAACGTACGCGCGCAGCGGCAATGCGGGGCGAATATTGTCTGGCTGTTCAATGCTAAACAGCAGCTTTTCGCGCATCGCTGCCTGATATTTCTTCTGTTCGTCGGCTACCCAGTCGCGGTCAGGTAGGTCTAAAACATGCTCTAACGCTTCTTGCGTCACCGACGTTAATGCGCCAAACGCCTGCTGGTTACTCAGCACCACCATGCCGAAGTTTTTTTCAGGAATTAATGTGGTGAGCGACAACATGCCCAAAATACCGCCGCTGTGGTAAACATGCTTAACGCCGTGCTGTTGCTTCACAAACCAGCCTAAGCCGTAACCCATGCCATCGCGTATGGGTGTGGTAAGGTTCCAGTTTTGCTCTGGCGGGTTTTCTAAATTGTCGATAAGCCATTTGCCTAAGTCATTCACGTTGGCGGCCATGGCTCCGGCGGCGCGGAAATCTTCAATATAGTCCAAGCCAAAGCGATGCAGCTCGCCCTGGTATTCAATAGTACCGACGGCGCGATTGGTGTTTTCAACTGGAATATTAGAATAGCCAACGTACGTATTTGTCATGCCAAGCGGCTGCAAAAACTGTTGTTCAATGTAGTTGCTATAGGGCATGCCGCTTACCCGTGCGATCACTTCCCCGGCCACCACAAACATGAGGTTGTTGTAGTTAAACTTTTCGCGTAGCCCGTCTTTTAATGGCACATGAGCTAGGCCTGCAATTATGTCTGCGGTGGTTTTGTCAGTAGCTGGCCAAATCATTAAATCACCAGCGCCAAGGCCAAGCCCACTGCGGTGGCTAACCAGGTCACGAATGGTCAGCTCTGCCGAGCGTTGTGGGTCGCTTAAGCGAAATTCAGGAAGATATCGCACGACGGGGTCATCCCAGCTGAGCTTATTATCAGCAACCAACTTGGCCAACGCAGCGGTAGTGAAGGCTTTGGTATTTGAGGCAATACCAAACAATGTGTCCGCGGTGACTGGGGCTTTACTTGCAATGTCGCGCACGCCAAAACCTTCGGCTAAAACCACTTCGCCATTGTGCACAATGACAACCGCTAAACCAGGCACGTTAAATGCTTCTAGGCTTTTGTTGGCGGCCTCGCGGGCGGCATTGGTTGGGGATGCTGACGCGCTCAGTACAACGCCAGAGAGGAGCATGCTGACTAGGGTGATTAGAAAACGTTGCATAGGCTTCATGTTATTTAGGGCTCGTATTAAAACAAAGATAATTTCTAACATAACCAAATTTGGTTTATATAAGAAGTCAGCATTTCAAAATAACCTCACTAAGAGGCAACACCTATGAAGCGTTTTTTCTTAAGCGTTACGGTTGTTCTTTTTATGCTCACAACTGCTGCGGTGTGGGCCGACGAAGCAAAAGATCTTATGCGAGCCGCGCAACAAGCACAGCAGAATAATCAGCATGAGGCCGCAATTAAACGGTTTGAGCAGGCCTTTAGCCAAGGCGCGTATGAAGCGTTTTTGCCCTTGGCGCGCTATTACTATAATGCTGAATACAAAAATGACACGCGCATCAATGCGCTCATCAAGCAACTGGAGCAGGCATCAGAGCAGGGCCACACGAATGCGTCTGAAATGGCTAGGAAGCTCTTTCTTTCAAATGAGTTTACGAACAAAGCTAAGGCTTTCCACCATGCCCAACTGGCCGCGGCGAATAGCACGAAGGATACCGAACAGTGGGTTGAGGCAAATATGCTTCTGGCGGAACTTTATTTTGCCGGGCTAGGTACTGCAAAGAACAGTGAAACCGGCTTTAACACCATGAAACGTGTCGCGTATTCCAATGGTAAGCCCAATCTCAAGGTTCACGTGCAGCTAGGCCTGTTATACGGAAGGCAAGGCAATATTCATGAGTCTGCAAAGTGGTTCAATTCGGCAATTAACGCACGAGCAGGTTACAAAAAGGATGCAAAGTCGCTGATATCCGATATTTATTATCAATTGGGTATTAACGATCATTCGGTGCAAGCCGCTTTTGAGTATTTTGAAGGTAAGCCATTAACTGCAGAGCAGCTAAACGACTTAAAAACCTTTGCTGCAGAGGGTGACCAAGATGTTCAGTTGGCACTAGCCATGGCATATGGCTATGGAGAGGGCATGGCTAAGAATCAGCAAATGGCCGAGCTCTATTTCCAACAAGCCATAACAAACGACGACTTAGCTAGTTTAAAGGCCTATATAGAGTGGTTTGATTACTACGTTGACACAACACATGCTAAGGCGTTTCCTTATGTTCTGCGTGCCGCCAAGAAAAACGACCCGAAAAGTATGGGGCGCGTGTCCGATCACTATCTAAAAGGTATTGGTACCGCGGTAAACTATGGCGCGGCGCGTGATTGGGCCGCTCGCGCTATCAGGGCTGGGTTGGAAGATGCTGAAAATGAATTGGTGTTAGCCCTGCTTATGTCAACACCACCGAGCAGTACTCATTGGTATTCCTACACTCAGAATACTCGAGGCGGCAAATTATACACAGCGAGCTCAGCAAATTATGGCCCAATGAATTTGAGCGGCCGGCGTATTAAGTACGTGTTAAATTTAACAAAATACGGTTCAATACAAACTCAGCACTACGACGACATTTTGTTTTCGCGCGAATATACGAATTTTGTCACCGCGTATAAAGTGGATTGTCGTCAGCGCGAACTGCAAGAAATTGGGTATCTGCTACTGAATGGCGACAAGCTAGTTTATGAAGCTTTAGATAGCGGACGCTGGGGCTGGGGCAAGCCAGACTCAACAAGTACCACGTCGCGTCTGTTACAGCGCATTTGTAACTAGCGCGGCAACTGAAAATTTTGTGTTAATGCAGTTTTAATGCATGTTTTTAGTACTAGACTACATTGTAAATATGTTAACCATGAGGATGGTTTTATGAAAAACGTATCAGTATTAACAATGGCAGGTTTGGTTGTGGCTTTAGGTTTAGCGTCAAGTGCGCAAGCATTAACGTGGCAGCAGCAATCGCAAGAGCAAGTGCGCGAGTCTATTGAAGCACAGCGCGAATTAGCGAAAGAGCGTGCCGAGGCACAACGTGAATATGAAAAAGACGTTGAGGAAGCGCAGCGTGAGCTGAATAAAGATCAAGCTGAACAAGATCGTGAGCAGGCGAAATCTGTTCGTGAAATGGAAAAAGAGCAGCTAAAGGCTGATAAAGAGTACCTAAAAGAAGCGCGTAAAGCGGAAAAAGAAGCCATGAAGGCCGAAAAAGAAGCGATGAAAGACGCACGCAAAGCAGACAAAGACGCCCGTAAAAAGGTGAAAGAGCGCAAAAAAGACGATAACAGCGACAACCGCTGGTCAATTTAACTTCCGCTGCTTACAACAACGTTAAATTGCAAGATGGGCTAGGGTACAATGACCCTAGCCCATTTTTTATGGAATTATTTCATTGGTTTATTTAGGTCTTTTTTTTGCGGCGTTACTGTCGGCAACTTTATTGCCAGGCTCGTCCGAAGTTTTGCTGATAGCACTCAAGCTTGACGGGCATCAGGCTGTCCGCTTGTGGCTTGTCGCAACCTTAGGAAACACACTAGGTTCGTGTGTGAACTACGCCTTAGGCCGCTACGCATTGCACTGGCAGCATAAGCGCTGGTTCCCGGTGACACCTAAGCAGCTGAACAAAGGCCAGCAATGGTTTGCTAAGTACGGTAAGTGGAGTCTATTGCTGGCGTGGATGCCAATTATTGGCGACCCGATAACGCTATTCGCCGGCATGATGCGGCTTCGCTTTGTGATATTTTTAGTGCTTACCGCCATTGGCAAAGCCGCACGCTATGCCATTCTATTAGGGCTACTCGGCACCTTTAGTTAGTCCTCGGTTGTCTACCGCAGCGACAAGCAGGTTTAGCGTGTTGCTGCGCACTTCGGTTGGTTATTGGTTTAGGCTTTGATCGATAAAAACGATTAATTAAATAAGAACAAGGATTATCGAAAATGCACTATTCACGATTCATTGCTTGGGCTGGCGCGTCAGTTTTGGCACTGCAGGTGCTGGCTGAGCCGGTATTAGCGGCACCAACCGACGGCAAAAACCAGCTGTCGACCTTTCAAGCCGAAGACATTTTTGCACTCGAATGGGCAAGCGACCCACAAATTTCGCCAAACGGGCGTTATGTGGTGTATGTGCGCCATGGCTTTGACATTATGAAAGACAACACCAAGCGCAGCTTGTGGTTGCTTGATACCCAGTCTGGTAGTCACACCCCGTTGTTTGATGATCAATTTAGTTACGGCAACCCAACGTGGTCACCCGACGGCTCGCGACTGGCATTTAGCTCTAATCGTGGTGGCAAAAATCAAATTCACGTGTACCACCTTGCAACCAAAACACATAGCGCGATTACCGAGGTGCAAGAAAGCCCGCGTCAGTTTTCTTGGTCAAAAAACGGCAAGCACTTGGCGTTTGTTATGAACGTAGAGGCACCGAAAACCGACTACGCAAAGTCGGTCAAGAAGCCCAAGAAGCCAAAAGATGCCAAATGGGCCAAGCCGCCGGTTATTGTTGAGCGTACGTACTACCAACGCGATGGTGCAGGGGTGTTGAAAGACGCTTACAGCCAAATTTTTGTGGTGCCGAGTGACGGCGGACACGCCCGTCAACTTACTGAAGGAGCATATAGCCATAGCGGACCGTTAGCGTGGGTAAATAAAGACCAAGCGTTGGTTTTTAGCGCCAACCGTCACGAAAACTGGGAGTACCAAGTTAATGAATCGGATTTATGGCTTGTTGCTATCAATGATGGCGCGTTAACGCAAATTACCGACAAACCAGGCCGCGAATATGCACCGGTGGTTTCACCCAATGGCAAGTCTTTGGCCTACTTGCAGCGCGATAATGCGCCAGTGCCTTACCACAATGCCAAATTAACCATTATGAATTGGCAAAATCAGGTTTCACGTGAGCTATTAAGCGACTTTGATCGTTCTATTGAGAGCCCGCAGTGGCTAAGCAATAGCGCACTTGCCGTACAGTATGCCGATCGCGGTCGTTACAAACTGGCGCAAGTAACCGTAAAAGGTCAATTAACCGATTGGGTAAACGATGTCGGTGGCGTGTCAGTGAGTCGCCCTTATTTAAGCGGTGGGTATTCAGTTGCGCTTGAAAACGGTGCAGTTGCCTATACGCAAGGTAGTGCTTATCGCCCGGCGGACGTGGCCGTGTATCGTAACGGTAAAACCGCCACTTTCACGGCGCTTAACGACGACGTGCTGGGGCATCGCGAACTGGGCAAGGTACATGAGTTTACCTACACCTCAAGTTACGACGACACTGAAATTCATGGCTGGTACATTACCCCGCCAAACTATGACCCGAATAAAAAATACCCGCTGGTGTTAGAAATTCACGGTGGCCCGCACTTGGCCTACGGCCCAACCTTTGCCGCTGAGCAACAGCGCTATGCCGCAGAGGGTTATATTGTGTTTTATAACAATTACCGCGGTAGTACCTCGTATGGTGCCGAACACGCCTTAAAACTAGACGGTTTTTACTCGTCTGAGCGCGATCACGCAGACCACATGTCGGGCATCGATGTGTTAATTGACAAAGGCATGGTTGACCCTAATAACCTGTTTATTGCGGGCGGTTCAGCCGGTGGTATTGCAACTACCTATGCGGTTGGCTTGACCGATCGCTTTAATGCGGCGGCAGCGACCAACCCGGTTATTAACTGGATAAGTAAAACACTCACTGCCGATAGCTACTTAGGGCAAATTCACAATCAGTTTCCAGCGAAGCCTTGGGAAGACTATGAACACTATTGGAAGCGTTCACCGTTATCGCTGGTAGGCAATGTGAAAACACCAGTGATGTTGTTTAGTGGTGAAAACGACCGCCGGGTGCCTATGTCGGAAATTGAACAGTTTTACCAAGCATTGCAGTTGCGTCAGGTTGATACGGCCATGGTTCGAGTGCCAGACGCCGCGCATGGCGTGACCGCACGGCCGTCGAACATGATCGCTAAAATTGAACACACATTAGCGTGGTTTAAACGTTACTTGAAAGAATAAATATTGATATTATGGCGCTAGATACAGTTCACAACGAGCAAAGATAATCATGGAACGTTTTCTTGAAAATTTGATGTACAGCTTACGTTGGCTGCTAGCGCCAATTTACTTGGGTTTAAGTTTGGCAGTTATGTTGCTTGGTATAAAGTTCTTTCAAGAGCTTTACCATGTAGCGCCAGTTATTTTTACCATTAAAGAAGTGGACCTTATTCTGCTAACGTTGACGCTCATTGATATTGCGTTAGTGGGTGGCTTGCTAGTTATGGTGATGCTGAGCGGTTATGAAAACTTCGTCTCAACACTCAATATTAACAACGACACCGAAAAGCTCGCGTGGCTAGGTAAAATTGACTCGGGCGGCTTAAAAAACAAAGTGGCGGCGTCTATTGTCGCTATTTCGTCTATTCACTTATTAAAAGTGTTTATGAATGCCGAAAACCTGACGGAAACCACCATAAAATGGTACGTCATTATGCACTTAACTTTTGTAGGCTCGGCGTTCGCTATGGGGTATCTCGACCGGTTAACGCGCAAAAAAGGTGAAGAATAACTGCCGGTTATTCTATCGGTACACGCGGCACCCGCGCGCTAACACCGGTGAGTAAGTCATAGCTGATGGTGTCAGCACATTGGGCAACGTCGGCAACGGCGATATTGGGCCCCCATAATTCAACGTCGTCACCGATGGCTACCTGTGGCACATCGGTGACATCGATCATGATCATGTCCATGGTCACTGTCCCAGCTAAATGTGCCTTATGCCCGTTAATAAATACCGGCGTGCCATTTTTGGCGTGGCGCGGGTAGCCGTCAGCATAGCCAATTGAAACAGTAGCTATTTTGCTGTTGCGTTCAGCTACCCAAGAGGCCCCGTAACTGACAGATTCACCCGCTTTTACGTCGCGAATAGCAATCACCGCAGCAACCAGTCGCATGACACTTTGCAGCGGTGCAGGAAGCTCTGAAGTGCTTGGATTGTCACCATAAAATAGAATACCCGAGCGTACCCATTGCTGGCTTGGGTGCGCCAAGTCAATAGCCGTGCTAACCAACGCAGCAGAATTTGCGACGCTTAAGTCTAAACTGGCTTCGGTAACCGCACAGACCTCTTCAAACAGTTCGAGTTGTTGTTTATTCAGGTTATGGTTGTGGGCATCGGCCGCCGCAAAGTGTGACATCATGGTCACGCTAGCAACCTGCGGGCAGCGCTTTAACTGTTGATACGCGTCTGCCACCTGGTCGATCGCCCAACCTAACCGGTGCATGCCCGTGTCAACTTTTAGCCACACCGCCAACGGGCGCACGAGTCGCGCTGTTGCAATGGCATTTAGCTGTTCTTGTTGGTGCACCACCGGCTGAAAATTGTAATGCGCACAAATAGGTAATTCAGCTTCGCTAAAACAGCCTTCAAGCAATATCACCGGTTGTTGAAACCCAGCGTTACGTAGTTGCACAGCCTCGTCCACAAACGCTACCGCAAAGGCATCAACATAGGGTGCAATCGCGTTGGCAACCGTCAGCATGCCATGGCCGTATCCGTCGGCCTTTACCACCCCAATAAGGCGTGCATCGGCTGCTAGCTGACGCGCAACACGCGCATTATTTTCAAGGGCTTGGCGGCTAATTTCTGCGCGGGTTGGGCGAAAGTGCACTCCGTTATTCATGGGGGTCCTTAAATCATGACAAAGCTGGCAATAATATACAGTACAAAGGTTAGAACGCCGCCAGTTAGTGCGTAGGGTAACTGAGTGCGTACATGTTCAAGCAAGTCGCAACCCGAAGCCAACGCAGACACCGCCGTGGTATCTGAAATGGGCGAGCAGTGGTCACCAAATACACCACCACCTAATACCGCAGCCAGCAACAATGGGGCCGGTAAATCAAGCGCGACTATCATGGGGGCGGCAATGGGAATTAATATGGCAAATGTGCCCCATGACGTTCCTGTGGTGAAGGATATCAGTGCGCCCGCTAGAAATAACATAGGCGCAATTAAAATTAATGGTAAAAAATCACCGACTAAATTTGCTAAAAACACCCCGGTACCTAACTCGCGCAAGCTACTGCCAAGTGCTAAAGACAGCAGCACAATGCTAACTAGCGGCAATAGCTCGGACATACCTTTAAAGCCGATATTGACCAATTGCTGATGACTTTTGCGTTTGCTTGCAAGCAGCATAAAGTAAGCAACTACGCACGCTAAAGCCGTGGCATAAAGCACAGATTTCGAACCGTCACCTTGGGTGATATCGCCACCGCCAGTACCGAACATAAAGGCCACCATGCCAAATACCATGACCAACAACGGCACCAGCATATAGCGCGCTTTACTGTTGCTAGGCACATGTTCAGGCAAGTCTTGGTGCGGCTGAGGCTGTGCTTCAATGGCGCGCATTGGGCCATGAACTTTACCGCTAATTGCGGTGTAAAATACCAAAACCAAAGTAACTAACGCATAAAAGTTAAAGGGAATTGTTGCCCACAAGGTCGCTACCGACGAGCCGGGTAGGTTTTGCTGCTCAAGCATACCTAATACATAGGCGCCCCAGCCGTTCAGTAAAATTAATATGCAAACTGGCGCGCTGGTACTGTCAATTAAGTAGGCAAGTCGCGCGCGACTCATGCCTAACTTCTCGAATAAGCCGCGTGACAAAATACCCGCGGTTAACACACTTAGGTTCGACTCGATAAACACGAAAACGCCGGTAAAAACCGTCATTAAACTGGCACTACGTTTGGTTTTCCCTAGCCCCCGAGCCAACAAGGCTTCAACCGTTGCGGCAACGCCACCAGACTCGCGAATGTAGGCCAGTAACGCACCGACCATTAAGCTAAAGATAAGAATGCGGGCATTTCCGGCAGAGCCAAACACGGCGACAATGCGCTCAATAGTCGCAATGAACGTGTACGTGAGCGACTCATTCATTTGCCACACCAGCAGTAACTCTGACGTTGCTATAGCCAAAAGCAGTGCAACAATGACTTCTTTTCGCCAAAACACCACCAAAATTGCAACTAGCGGAGGGATTACTGACATCCAGCCCATATTGTGCGCCTTATTTTTTATTGTTTCGCCTATTGTGCCAAGGCCTGTTGTTCTGCGCAATCTAGCAGAAATATGACGAGGAGCACAGAAATCACTTGAAAACTAAATGCGAATCGTTATCATTAGCGCATAATTTTCATGTGGGGTTCCTTATGCGATTTACTGCGTTAGCATTAGCCATCGGCTTTACGCCTATTTTTGTGAGTTTTTCAGCCGTCGCGCAAGACACAAGCGTCGACGAAGTGATTAAAGTATCAGCGTCACGTACTTCTCAGCCAGCCAGCAGTATTGCAGCTACTGTCACGGTTATTGACGGTGAGCAAATTCGTCAGCAACTGGCGGTTGCTGACTCATTGTCGGACGTACTCGGTAATTTAGTGCCAGCCTTTTCGCCGTCACGTCAAAAGTTAACTAGCGCCGGTGAAACCTTGCGAGGGCGCGAGCCATTGTACTTAATTGACGGTGTGCCACAGTCAAACCCGTTGCGTAATGGTTCACGTGCCAGCTACACCATTGACCCATTGATGATCGAGCGCGTTGAAGTTATTCACGGTGCCAGTGCTATTCAGGGTATGGGCGCAAGTGGCGGTATTATTAATATTGTCACCAAATCAGCAACCGAAGGTGCAACTCATGAAGTTGTTGCTGGCCTGTCGGCACCAACAGCTGACGCAGGTGAAGGCCTAAGCTACCGTACTGGCTACTTATTCCGCGGCGTTTCAGGTGACTGGCGTGTTGTTGCCGGCGCGCAATTGCGTAGCACTGGTATGTATGTTGATGGCAACGGCGATCTTATTGGAACCGATGTTACCCAAGGCGACACACAAGACTCTGAAAGCTATGATGTGTTCACCAAGATTGGCTATAAGTTAAATGCCGAGCAAGATCTAGAGCTGATGCTGAATCACTTCAACATGCAAGGCAATGGCGACTATTCTCCGGTTGCCGGTAACCGAGCTGAAGGCATTGCGGCTATTTCGGTGAAGCAACCAACCGAAGGCGACCCAGCCGAAAACGAAGTCACCACGGCCACGTTAACCTATAAGCACCAAAACATTGTCGGTGCAGACCTAAACTGGCAACTGTTTGTACAAGATTTCTCAGCACTATACGGCGGTGGCACATACGGTGTATTCCAAGACCCCGCCTACGGTGACGTAGTTTTCGACCAGTCACGCAATGATTCCAATAAAGTTGGCTCGCGTTTGACCCTGAACTGGCGCAATGTCGCACAGGGCCCGTTTGACGTGACCGCCGGGCTAGACTATTTGCGCGACACAACTTACCAAGAATTAGCGCAAACCGGGCGCAACTGGGTACCAGAAACCACCTTTAATAACTGGGCGCCATTCGTGCAAACACGTTTTGTACATGACGCGCTGACCATTAGTGGCGGCGTACGTTATGAATACGGGCAGTTAGAAGTTGACGACTTCACCACGCTATATAGTTACAACAGCACGTTCGTTGAAGGCGGCAAGCCATCGTTTAATGAATTGCTACCGAATGTTGGGGCGGTGTATGAATTCACTAAGGCATGGCGTGCGTTTGTTAGCTACTCAGAAGGCTTCAGCATGCCAGACGTTGGCCGCGTGTTACGGGGTATTAATACGCCTGACTTAACTGTTGATGCTTTTTTGAATTTACAACCAGTTATTGCTGACAACCGCGAAATTGGTATCGAATATCGCGGCCAAGCGTTGCGCGCCAGCTTAAGTTACTTTACTTCTGAGTCTGACTTGGGCGCGCGCCTGCAAGCTGATAGCGACGGTATTTTCTCGGTACAGCGTGAGCGCACTGAAATTGATGGCTTCGAATTTGCTGCCACGTACGCACTGAGCGGAGCGACAAGCTTTGGTGTTAACTACGCTGACACGAATGGCGAGTATGACAGCAATGGCGATAACCAAGTGGACACCAAGTTGGGTGGTCGCAACATTGCACCGCGCCGCCTTAATGTGCACTGGTTACAACAATGGAGCGATGCAATTAGCTCGCGCGTTCAAGTGAATAAGCTATTTGACCGTCATATTTATACCGGCGCCAACGCCATTAATAATTTTGACGGGTACCAAACAGTGGACGCACAAATCAATTATGAAACACTTGATTACGGTATGTTTACCGTGGGCATCGAGAACGTATTTGATGAGTTTTATTTCACTTACTACGCGCAAACTGCGGGTGCAGATCGTACTAACTTTGCTGGCCGTGGCCGCACCGTGAGCGTCAATTGGCAATATCAGTTTTAATCAAGCTACACCGTTGGCTTGGGCTAACGCTTGGGCTGTGGCTCGTGCTCGTCGCTTTGACGGGCACGTTGCTTTTGTACCGTGTCGAGCTGCTTCAACTAACCTACCCACAACTGCAACTGCCGCAATGGCCGTCGCAGCAGCAAACCGCGTTGGTACTTGACCAGTACACCGAGGGGTATGCCTACATGCCGCGCGAGGCCAATCCGTGGCTAGAAATAGTACTGCCTGACGGCGCTCGTCATTATTACAATGCCCACGGCGAACGGGTACTAGAGCGCCCGTATTTAGGTGACTTTGTTAGCATTATGGTGGCGTTTCACCATCATTTGTTGCTTGATGAGCTTGGCAAAGACTTGCTCGGTTGGCTTGGCTTAGGCGCATTGATGATTGCGATAACCGGTATTATACGTTGGTGGCCGAAACACTGGAGCCGACGCCTCGTTAAGATACGTTGGCAATGGCCATGGCAGCGCGGATTTGCCGGCACTTTGTTTCAGCTGCATAAAGTTGCAGGCAGCTTACTGTTTGTGCCGCTGATTGTCGGCTTAGCGACAGGCACCGCTATTATGTATGCTGGGGCTGTTAGCAAAACTCTCGAGTTGGTCTTTCCTCAACAGCAGTCGGCACCTTATCAACCCGCACCATTAGCAGCTGACATAAAAGCAACAACTTGGCAGCAACGGTTTGACGTTACCGCAATGTTGTACCCCGATCTCACTCCTCAATTGATATCGATGAGTAACCACAGTGTGCGTTTAACGTACCCCGGTGAATGGCACCCCAATGGGCGAAGCTCGGTAACTTTTGATGCGCAAACGGGCGCGGTATTAAAGAACTATGACGCACGTAACGCCACGCTTGGTTATGCGTTAAGCCAAATGGTCTACCCAGTACATGTTGCTGCTATTGGTGGCGTAAGTTGGCTTGTGGTGGTGCTCATTGGTGGTATTGCACTGATGGTTTTGCCACTCAGTGGCATCTATTTTTGGTGCTGGCGCCAATACCGCAAACGATGTAATTTGTAGGCATAATTTTCAAACTGCACAACGCGCTAATGACACAACGTATACCTATTGCCACACTTGGGCCGGCCGGCACATTTTCTGAACTGGCGGTTTGGGAATTCGCTAAACAGTATGAGCACATGCATTATGCGTTCTATCCAAGCTTGCAGCGCACCTTGGCGAGTGTACCATCGCACCATGATATCGCCGTGGTGCCGCTAGAAAATATCGTTGAAGGCATTGTTTCGCCGGTGGTCGACAGCTTTGTGCGGCAACCGCTGCAAATTATCGCTGAACTCGCCATTCCAGTGCGTTTTTCAGTGGTTGCGAACCACCAAGAGCCGCAGCGCGTGTTTGCTCAGTTTGTGGCTCAGGGTCAATGCTCTGACTGGCTCGCGCAACATGAGGGCGATGTGGTAACCACTGCCAGCAATACCGAGTCGCTAGAATTACTGCTTAACTGCCAAACCCCAGCCGCTGCAATTGTGCCCGAACACTTAATAACCGAAGCGTTATTAGCTAAGCATGAATTTGCTCAGGTGGTGCACGATGTGACAGATTACGCTCATAACGTCACGCGCTTTGTGGCCGTACAGCACCCGCAGCCTTTGGCCGCCGCGCAACCTGAGAAGCACTATAAGTCGTCGATTGTGATTGTCGATGATCAAGACCACCCAGGCTTATTGCTAGAACATTTGCAGGCTTTTGCCGTGCACCAAGTGAATTTGTTGGCATTGGTTTCTCGGCCGACAGGCCAGAAATTTGGCCAGTATCATTTTTTCATTGAGCTTGAAGGGCACTTAGAGCACCCGCGGGTGCAGGCAGCCTTAAGCGCTGTAAAACTGCGCAACCGCGTTATTGAGCTCGGTAGTTATGTCTACTCTAACTCGAGTTCAAGTTGCAGCTGATCATCAGGGTCAGGCAGCGCGACACTAATTCCGATAAGCCGAACACCGCGATGATCACGGCGCTCCCAGGCTTCGCGCAATAACTGATAAAACAAGCTGGGCGATGCGGTTTGCAGCGTACGCGACACCGTGGTTTGTTGAAAGTCGCTAAATTTAAGCTTCACGGTTTGGCTTTTTATATGCGCTTGCTGCCAGCGTGTTACCCTTAAGCGCTTTTGCAGCTGCGGTAACAATACTTCGTCAATAAACTGCTCGACTTGTCGCAGCTGGTGCATGTCTTGCGGTAAGGTTTCTTCAACCCCAACACTTTTGCGTACACGCTCGGTAACAATCTGGCGCGGGTCGTGCCCTTGGCAACGTTGGTATAGCAGCCAGCCCGATTTGTCACCCAACAGCTCTTGTAGTTTGGGCAAGTCGCATTGCTGAATGTCATGCCCAGTAAAATAGCCGGCGTAATTTAATCGCTCTAAGCTTTTCGGGCCAACCCCCGGAATACGCTTCAGTTGCAGTCGGCCAATATAGTCAACAACGGCATCTGGCGGCACCACAAACTGGCCGTCGGGCTTGCGCTCTTCGCTGGCTATTTTTGCCACCATTTTTTGATTGGAAATGCCTGCCGAAGCGGTCAACCCCATGCCTCGTAGCCGGTGGCGAATGCTTTCCATGGTCACACTAGCACTGCCGTGGTATTGCGTGTTGTGGGTTAAGTCCAGGTAAAACTCATCAATAGAGGCTGGCTCAACGAGTTCGGTCGTTTCAAGCAACACCGCAAGTACCTGTTTTGATAGCTCGCGATAATAGCCGTGGTCGGGCGACACAAAATGCAAATTCGGGCATAAACGCCGGGCATGGGCGCCGCTCATAGCACTACGCACACCAAATTGTCGCGCTAAATAGTTCGCCGTTGCCACCACGCCGCGCTCTCCGCCACCGCCCACGGCAAACGGCCTATCACGCAGGCTGGGGTCGCGCAGAACCTCGGCGCTCGCGAAAAAAGCGTCGAGATCCAACAGAGCAATTTTTCGCGTATTTATAGGTGTATTTTCTGACATAGCACGGAAGTGTTTAACCTTGGACGGAATCTGGCTATAATCGCAACAACGAAACGAGCAAGCAAGCTCATCAGCTTATACAGGAGTCCACTGTGAACGTACTGAAAGTCGTAAAATCTAGCCGTGTTTGGGTTGCTGCAATGGCTTTAGCAGTTGGTAGCGCTAGTGCCAGCATGATGCCGCAACAAAGTAATGATGACATTAAAGAGCGAATTGCTCCAGTTGCACAAGTTCGTGTCGCAGGCGCTTCAGCAGCGGCTAGCGGCGCAGCAGCTGGTGGTGCGCGTTCAGGTGACGCGGTATACAACAAATTTTGTGCTGCTTGCCACACGTCTGGTGTGTTAGGCGCTCCGAAAATCAACAATGCCGCTGATTGGGAGCCGCGCTTAGCGCAAGGCATGGACACAGTATTAAAACACGCCATTGAAGGCTACAACGCAATGCCACCAAAAGGCACTTGTAACGACTGTAGCGAAGAAGAAATTCAAGCTGCAATTGACTACATGATTGCTGAAATCTAAGCTATTTCTTACCAGTATTCACACAGTTTATTGTGAGAAAAACCGCTGCGGCGGTTTTTTTATGTCTGTAATTTAACCAAAGTACTTTTCTAACGGTCTTATGAAAGCTATACTCGGGCGTTAGATTTACTAAAAGTTTACATTGTTTTTTGGCCAAACGTCAGTCTCATGGTTGACTAAATAACAAACAATGCGATGCTCTAACTACAAATTAAAATTATAAAAAAACAGAACATGCGACAGCGTCACGAAGCTGAAACCAACGAGCTGCAACAAAAACAGCAGCGAGAAATTGCGCGCCTGCGCAAGGCTGTCGCTCGCCTGAAAGACCTCACCACTAAATACCGCCAGTCGGAAGTTATTCAAAAAGCTTTGTTTAAAATTTCGGAGCTTGCGTCGTCGGTTACCGATATGGAGCAATTCTACCAATCGGTGCACGCCATTATTGGCGACCTGATGGTGGCGAAAAACTTCTTTATTTGTTTGCACGACCAAGTTGAAGACACCGTTCGCTTTGTTTACTTTGTCGACGAATATGACGACATTCCATCGCTCAAAGCTATTCCTGCTGAATTGCTCGGCAAGGGGCTGACGGGTTATGTCATGCGTACGGGTAAACCGTTTTTGTATGATGAAGAAATCTTTAATCGATTGCGCGACAGCGGCGAAATTCGCGACTTAGGTGCCGCACCGGTAGACTGGTTAGGGGTGCCATTGCATTCCGATAGCCGCGTCATTGGTGCCATGGTGGTACAAAGTTATACCGAAGACGTACGTTACAGCGAAGCCGACAAAGAACTATTCATGTTCGTTTCGCAGCACATTGTTAACGCCCTTGAGCGGGTGCGGCAGCGCGAAATGATGCAAGAAGAAATTGCGCATCAAACGGCCAAGCTGCGCCAAATTAACGATGATTTGAAATCAGAAATTTCCGAGCGCGAACGGGCTCAACAATTGAGTACTGTGTTGTTTGCCATTTCTGAAGTAACCAACACCTCCGACTCTATTCAAAGCTTCTACCAGCAGCTGCATCGACAAATTGGCCAACTTATAAACAACGATAACTTTTTCGTGGCGCTGCTTGATGACGAGCGAAAATACCTAGAATTTCCGTACTACGTTGATGCGTTTGACAATAACTTACAGAAAAAGCGTCCGTTAGCGCGCGGTATGACCGAGTATGTTATTCGGCACAAAAAGCCCGTATTTATTGACGCCGACATGTACCAAACCTTGGTCAGCTCAGGCGAAGTTGAAGACGCGACCAGTTACTACGGTACCCAGCCGACACAGTGGCTAGGCTCACCATTGGTGGTTGACGACGAAGTGATTGGCGTGCTGTCGGTGCAAACCTACACCGGCGAAGTAGCCTATAAACAAGACGACTTAGAATTGTTGAACTTCGTTTCGCAACACGTTGCTGTGGCGATTGAGCGACGCCGTAACGCAGAAGAAGTGCGTCGTGTTAACGCTTACCTAGAACATAAAGTGGCAGAACGCACCGAAGAGCTGGTTAACGAAATTGAGCGCCGTAAAAAGGTTGAAGAAAAACTGTTTTATGACGCGCACCACGATGCACTCACAGGCCTACCGAACCGCTCCATGTTTACTGAGCGTCTGCAACAAACACTCAAACACAAACGCCGTTATCCGCATCACAATTTCGCCGTGTTGTTTGTAGATCTAGACCGGTTTAAAGATATTAATGACACGCTAGGCCACTCTGCCGGTGACGAATTCTTACTTGAAGCCAGCCGTCGTATTGGAGAGTGTATTCGTGACAATGACACCGTAGCCCGGTTAGGCGGCGACGAATTTGTCATTTTATTAGACATGATTCGTCATGTTGATGACGCCAAAGACATTGCTTCACGCGTGATTGAAAAAATGAAGCAACCTTTTGTATTCGGTGAAAGTGAGCATTATTCCGGTGCTAGCGTTGGTATTGCCGAGTGCAAGACACGCAATGACTCTGCTGAACGTTTATTGCGCGACGCCGATGCGGCTATGTACCAAGCGAAGAGCATGGGGCGCGGTTGTTATGTGGTGTTTGACGAAAGCATTCACAAAGACCTTGTCGCCTCGTTGCACCGTGAAACAGAGTTACGACATGCACAATTTGACCAAGACTTTGTGCTGCAGAAATTTAATGTATTTGAGCTGAACAAAAACCAAGCCGTGGCGCAAGAGCTGCTGCTGCGTTGGCAACGTGATGACAGCTTGCTGCCGGCTGATCGGTTTTTAGCCATAGCGGAAAAAACTGGCATGACCATGGCGCTTGACCAATGGATGCTAACGCGTTGTTGTGAGCTGCTCGCGGAAGATGAAAGCACCCTGCCGGTTTATGTCAGTATTTCTGCGAAACACCTGTTCAAGCTGGCCGATGTTAAAGCGTTGCAAGAAATTATTGTTAGCTCAGGTGTGGCACCCGAGCGGCTTATTCTTGAGTTCAGTGAAACCGAGCTGAACGATAACTCAAAACGTCAGCTGAGTTGTTTACGTCAGCTTGCTGACTTTGGTGTGGGCCTTGCGCTGAATGAGTTTGGGCGCAGCGCCGGTGCACTGCAATATATTTTGAATTACCCATTTACTCACGTGAAGCTAGACCCACGTTTTGTGGCTGATATAGCCACCAGCCAACGCGCACAAACCATGGTGCGTAACGTGGTTCATTTATGTCGCGACTTAGGCATTGAAATAGCCGCCGCAGGAATTGACTTGGCCGACCAGCAAAAAGCCTTGGTGCACAACGGCGTCAATTTAGGGCAGGGAATACTGTTTGGAGAACCCGAACAGGTAAAGTCACTTTCTCAACAACAGCCGACGCGAGCGCAGTCGGCGGGCACCGCATAACCTCAAATTAATCTTCCATAGCTTTGCGTAATAACGCTAAACCGCTAGCGCGTGCCGTTTCGCGTGCTTGTTCGTTAGCTTTGGCTTGCTCTTCCCACTCTAAGTCATCTTGTGGTAACTCATATAAAAAACGACTGGGTTCAGGGCGTACCACGTCACCATATTGCCGGCGTTCTTTGGCCATGGTGAAAATAAGCGATTGCTGCGCGCGGGTAATTCCTACGTAGGCAAGGCGCCGTTCTTCTTCAACCATATTGTCGTCAATACTGGACTGGTGCGGAAGAATACCTTCTTCCATGCCCACCATAAATACATGAGGAAACTCAAGGCCCTTAGAGGCATGCAAGGTCATCAGCTGCACTTGATCGCCTTGCTCTTCTTCTTCGTTGCGCGACAACATGTCGCGCAGGCACAGCTTGGCAACCGCTTGCTCAAGCGTGACCGGTTCATTGTCATCGTCACCCTTAAGCATTTCGCTAACCCAACGCATTAACTCGCTCACGTTCTTCCAACGCATTTCGGCAGCACTCACGCTAGGGCTGCTTTCATAAAGCCATTCTTCGTAGCCAATCAGTTTTAATAAGTCGAATAAAGCGCCGGTGGCTTCTGGCGTGTGATCGCAGCGCCGTGCGGTACGCTTCATGAAGTCGACGAAATACTGTACCGACTGATATTCTCGTGCGCCTAAACGTGTTTTTAATGCTTGGTGATCAGCCGCTTCATACAAACTAACATGTAGCTCGTGAGCTAACTCGCCAATACGTTCAACCGTATGCGGGCCAATGCCGCGCTTCGGTACGTTGATAATGCGAATAAATGCAGTGTCATCACTGGGGTTTACCAGCAACCGCAAATACGCCATTACGTCTTTCACTTCTGCCCGTGCAAAAAAGCTTTGCCCACCGGTCATACGGTAGGGAATACGGTTGCTCATGAGGGCTTTTTCAAAAATGCGAGCCTGGTGATTACCGCGATATAGAATTGCGAATTGATGGTAAGGCGTGCGCTCCAAAAAGCGTCGGCGGACAATCTCTGCTACCACACGTTCTGCTTCATGCTCTTCGTTGCGGCCATAGATAACCCGCAGGGGAACACCATATTCCATTTCAGAAAACAGCTTCTTGTCGAATACGTGCGGGTTGTTTTCAATTAAAATATTAGCAGCTTTAAGAATACGCCCGTGCGAGCGATAGTTTTGTTCGAGCTTAATGACTTTTAGCGCCGGGAAGTCACGTTGTAACAGCGCTAAATTTTGTGGCTGCGCACCGCGCCACGAATAAATGGATTGGTCGTCATCGCCAACCACAGTAAAGTTAGCGCGCGTGCCAACCAGTAAACGCACCAGTTCGTACTGGCTGGTATTCGTGTCTTGATATTCGTCCACCAACAAATAGTGAAACTTCTGTTGCCAACGCTCGCGTGCTTTTTCATCAGCCTTGAGCAATAACGTTGGCAGTAAAATTAAGTCATCGAAGTCTATCGCGTTACAGGCTTTCATATTTTGCTGATAACGCCGGTAGAACTCGGCAAACATTTGCTCATCTGCTTGCTTCGCCTGTTCAAGCACTTGGTCTGGACTAAGCATGGCGTTTTTCCAGTTGCTAATTTGGCTTTGTAGCAGCTTTAATAAGTTCTTATCACCATCAAGCTCTGGCTCAGTAAGCGCCTTTAATAACGCAAACGAATCTTGATCGTCAAATAGCGAAAAACCGGCTTTCATATTCAAGCTTTTCACTTCTTTACGAATAATATTCAAACCTAACGTATGAAAGGTGGACACGGTGAGCCCACGCGTATACTGGCGGCCCAAAGTTTGCCCAACACGCTCTTTCATTTCACGTGCAGCTTTGTTGGTAAAGGTTACCGCTGCAATGTGCCGCGCTTGATAGCCACAGCGCTGAATAAGATGTGCAATTTTTTCGGTAATAACGCGCGTTTTGCCACTACCAGCGCCCGCCAGAACCAGAACTGGCCCTTCAATCGCTTTGACAGCTTCTTGTTGACGCGGGTTTAACAACATGGCTTAGCGTTACCTTTTATTGACATGAGCAGACGAAACACCTGCGGTGAAGCGGCAGATTTTACCGCAAACTCCTGCTAAGCTAAAAGGCAATTACTGATTAACTTGAAATTAGCGGTGGATATTGATCATGGACGCAAAAAAAATTGAAGACATAGCTCGTCAAATTAACGACAGCATTCCTGCAGGCGTAAAGGATTTTGCTGGTAGTTTAGAGCAGCGTATTAAAACTATTTTGCAGCAACAATTAGGTAAGCTCGACGTCGTGACGCGCGAGGAGCTTGACGTGCAGCAGCAACTGTTATTGCGTTTACGCCAACGCGTTGAGCACCTAGAACGTGAACTAGAAGCGATGAAAAAAGACGACTAAGCATTCACGTGACGAGTAGCAAAACTAAGTAAAGGAGTTGTTTGCATGGCGCAGTGGTTAACCGGTGAAGTGATCGAGAATTACGCGTGGAACCAAGAGTTATTCAGTTTGCGCGTGCGAACACAGCCGTTTGAATTTATTGCCGGCCAGTTTGTGCGGCTTGGCTTACCCCATGAGGGCGGGCGTGTGCAACGCGCTTATTCTCTGGTTAATGGCCCTGACGACGGGGTGCTGGACTTTCTGGTCAACCGTGTGCACGACGGCCTGTTTTCGCCATTACTTCATGACCTAAAAGCAGGGCAAACCATTGAAGTGTCGCAACCACCGAGTGGCTTTTTCACTTTAAACGAAGTGCCCGACGGCGATAGCCTATGGCTTATCTCAACCGGTACGGGTATTGGGCCGTATTTATCCATGCTCAGTACCGATATTCCGTGGCAACGTTTCAAGCGCATCCACTTAGTGCATGCTGTGCGTTATGCGGCCGACCTGGCCTATAACGAAAAAATTCTACAGTGGGTAGCGGAACACCCCAGCCAGCTTACCTATCAACCCGTAGTAAGCCGTGAAGATCACGCTGGAGCATTACGTGGCCGTATTCCGGCGCTTATTCAACAGGGCGACTTACAGCGCGCCGTAGGCGATATCTTAGACGAACGCGCCCAGGTCATGCTATGTGGTAACCCAGACATGATTCGTGATGCCAAAACAGTGCTAGCCGATATGGGACTTGCCAAGAATTTACGACGCAAACCCGGCAACGTCACCATGGAACATTACTGGTAAATAGACTATGCACAAAATTTTATTAAAGATGTTTGCACTATCCGTTGTTGTAGCCGCAGCAGCAGGTTGCTCTCAACCGGTGGACATTGAAGCGAGTAAACAGAACTTTATTGAGCACCAAGAGAGCTTTGACCGTCTATCAAATGTTGCTTGTACCTTTGCGAATTCAAATGATATCGATTTCTTCCGTTACCCATTAGATGTTCAGGGCGAGAAAGCGGAGGCTTTTAAGTCGGAGTTTGATGAGATTGAGCATTTACTGGATACAGTAAACTCAGAACTGGTCGTAATCCGAGACTTTGATGATTACCACTGCGAACTATTTGTAATCATAAACGACACATCATTTCTCGGTGAAGGAAGCAGTTTGAAGTATGTATTTCAGCCGGTGGATCTGGGGAATTATGAGTACACGGACGACTTTTTTAGCGAAGAGAGCAGGTTATATCGCGAAGCAAATCGCACACGAGGTGAGGATGTAAAGTTCTCAATCGAACTAGAGAACGGCTGGTACCTTCAGTACCACTTATATCCATAATTGCGTCGAGTGTATTAAAACACCCGGCAACGTCACCATGGAACATTACTGGTAATTCGCACACCGAAATACGTGGTTATTATCCGTCGAATTGTTGGTGCTCACGCTACACTCTAATTTTTCAGCGAGGGAGAGTGAGCATGGCAAAGGACAGCGTTCGAATTGCCAAGATCTATACGCGGGCACTGCAAGGCATTGAAGCGCCACTAGTGACCATAGAGGTGTGTTTGGCATCGGGGCTGCCGTCATTCACCATGGTGGGGTTGCCACAAACGGGAGTGCGTGAGGCGCGCGACCGGGTGCGCTCGGCGATGTTGGCTAGCGACTTTTCCTTTCCCAAAGGGCAAAAAATTACCGTTAACTTAGCGCCTGCTGATTTACCAAAGTTTGGTGCGCGCTATGACTTGGCCATCGCCATTGGTATTTTAGTTGCGAATAACCAAGTGCCCGAGTCGGCAACTATTGGGCGAGAGTTTTACGGTGAACTAACCTTGAATGGTGATTTACGGGAAGTGACCGGTATTTTGCCAGCGGTACTGGGTTGTCGCGACGAAGGGCGCGAAGCGGTTATTCCATTGGACAATGCTGACGAAGCGGCGGTATTGCGCGAACAACAGTGCGTAGCGGCGATAAGTCTACGGGACGTGGTAGAGCATCTAACGAGCCCTACAAAACTACCCCACATTAAACCCCAGGAAGCGCGCGAACCAGACCCTATGCATGGTGATGTGGCCGATGTCATTGGTCAACATCAAGCCAAGCGCGCATTGTTATTGGCAGCTGCCGGTGGTCATCATTTGATGTTTGTTGGGCCTCCGGGCACAGGAAAAACCATGCTAGCACAGCGGCTACTGGGGCTATTACCAGCGCTTGATGAACGTGATGGTTTAGCGGTAGCGGCGATTCGTTCAGTTAGTGGTACGCTGCGCGGTAACCACTGGCAACAACGTATTTTGCGCTCACCGCATCATTCATGCTCTGCAGCGGCATTGGTGGGTGGGGGCTTGTCAATTCCCATAATAAATGCTAATTTCTCATAATAAGCGCTAATAAATTATTTTGAATGAAGCCTTCTGTGAGCCTCGTAAATAAAGGCTTTAGCATCTGTTTCTCTAGATAACAATCGGGTTGGATGTAAAAATAGCTACGCTTTTAGCCCATTTGGGCGACAAAAAAATTAATAGGAAATCTGGTTCTTTTGCGGGTAATGCTTAGTCGTTTAATGCTCAGTCGTCTTAATGCCGACTAATTGAATAGCTCGATATTTGTCCTAGGATTATTCTGTGCTACGGTTGTTATCCATGGGGTGCATTCCTAACTAGTCATCTGGAGGCTTTATGGAGCTGCGTATATACACGCCGGTAGCAGGGCCTCAAGATATTTGGTCCGAACTCGATCTTCCGAATGAAGACGTTAAGTTGTGTGAGCAAGTTTCCAAAGGCTTTTCAATTAAGCTTTTCAATTCACTAGCTTCCATATTAGAGATGCACCCAAAAGCGATGCGAGAGGTTCTGAAAATACCCCTCACAACTTTTAACCGTCGACGAGATAAAGGTCGCTTTACGATGAAAGAAAGTGACCGCCTATACAGTCTTATTGAAGTTTTTTCTCGCGCGGCCGATTTATTTGAGGGTGACCGCAGGGCGGCTGTCGAATGGATGAGTAAAAAGGCCCCCGGTCTTGGTGATAAACGTCCAATTGATATGCTGGACTGTCATGCGAACACACAGGCTGTTCTCGAGCTTATAACCCGCCTTGAATATGGAGTTTGCTCCTAAGATGTGGGTTTACCTGTCAAATCCCGCAATTGACTAATGCTGAACGAAGCGTTACATGCTTCGCATACCTCTTTATCGCATTCGCACTTTAAACGCTCAGAATTAGTTTTGCTGGTTCATTTCTGCAGAGACCGCCCTTTAGAGTTTGCCTGCTATATTTAAAGGCTGAGTGAAATCGTTGTTAGATTTTGCCAAGAACGGATAAATTAACGGACTTAGGTACAAGCCAATGACTACAAATGCTTCACCGGCTGACGCGATTCTCTTGGCGCAACAGATGATTGAAATTGTTAAAGGGCGAGCGTCGTCGAATGTAGATATACCAGTGCGTCGGGTGACATCCGCATTGAAGGCCGGCTTCAACGCTAATGTGCTTTGCGAACTGCGGCACTACATACCGATGGAAGTGCTGAGCAGTGCGTTAGATTTGACAAAACGAACTTTAAGCGAAAAAGCCAATGCTCATGTAATGCTAAGTTCAAGGCAATCCGACATGCTTCTTCACTTAGTTAGGGCCTGGAGTACCTTACTGAGCTTCTTCGATAATGATCGTGAGTTGCTGCTAGCGTGGTTGGATAATGAGGTAAGTGACATAGATGGAGCAAAGTCTCGGTTACTTCTAGGTTCCACATATGGCCGTAAGGTGTTGCTCGAATCAGTCAGCAACAAAGCTGGTTGCTAATTGCAAGACTAAACTTTAACTTCGTAAAATAGGCGGGTGCTATTGTCATTTTGCTTACATGGACGAGAACGAGAGTCTAGCGCTATGGCACCGAGGCGTTCGCCTAAAGTGTGCTGAAGTCGTTGGAGCACTTTGATCTTAGAACACTCCATAAAAATACCCTGATGAGTTATCATCGGGGTATTTTTATAATTATTACGACATGACAATGCCTCGCATACCAAACGCAATCCAAGGTTTTCAAATTAATCACTGTAAGGATCCCTTCTGTCCGAATTTTGGTCTCCCTGCATCCCCAAAGAGCGGACGCGGACGCAAACCAGAAGATCGTGACCAATATAAAATAACTGGTGGCAAAAGCTCATCGTCGGTATCGCTGAACTGCTTGCTCTGCAAACAGTCAAGTACACTCAAGTCTAACTTTGCGATTGTCGAAGAATGGAATAGGCAACTCTCAATCAGTGGACAGGTCGAAATACTGCGCTGCCCCAACGTGAATTGTGTTGGGCAAGTCATAGAGGGGCAGGATTTCAGTAAGGTTTTTAGTCCAAATGGAACGACACCATCTGGTAACCCCAGACTGCGATGTAAAATCTGCCGAACAACATTTACGCCAGGCATACGGCAACGCACACAGCGACGACCTGAGTTGGATGAATTCATATACCGACTTTTAGTAAATAAAATGCCAATGCGACGCATCTGCGAGACTGCCTCTATTCCTCCAGCTACTCTCTATAGCAAAATCAATTTCATTTATAATCAGACACGCATGTTTGCCCGCAAATATGGAGCGTCAACTTTTGGAAGGTAATCATCGTCCGGAACGACTCTACATTAGCACGGATAAGCAAGACTATATTTTTAACTGGGGCACTCAACTGGATCGCCGTAACATCATGCTCACAGCCATAGGCAGTGTAGATAATGCAAGTGGCTATGTACTGGCCATGCACTTAAATTTTGACCCTGTTCTGGATGCCGAGGTTATTGAAGCGGCCGCCAAAGCATCAGGAGACTATGAACGCACTCCTCCCTTTCGCCGTTACGCTAGATTATGGTTGCAGAAAGATTATTTGAAACGACGTGTAACCTCGACTAGTGAAGAAGACAATTCATTACCACCGATGGATAGCAAACGTCCATCCGTCGGCATGCAAATCCGATCTGATTACTGCATGCTTGGTCACTTTTTCTTCTTGAAAAGCCTGTGTGCCAATACTGAAAAGTTACGATTTTTCCTAGATCGGGATCCCGGAATGCAAACCGCATGTACCGCAGCATTTGTTGAGCGCATAAAGGATAGAACCGTGGATGTATTTTCTGTATCCCTGGGTAAATCAATGACTATTGATGAAAAAAAGCGAGCGAAAGCGAAAGCTGAACAGCGAGTTCAAAAGTTTCTGAGGACTCACCCTGAACTGGAGGCATGGCAGGTTAAAACTCAGATAGTTCGTCAGGAAATCGAGGCGCATTATGTTGCCAACAATTTACACCGCACTTGGCTGAATCACCCGTTTCCCGATATGGGTGAACCCGAAAAGGCTATTTGTATGGTAACCAATCCACATCAGTACGAATTAGATCATCTCGCGAGACTATATACTAAGGTAAGTCTGAAGGGGATTGACAAGTTCTTCATGCTTGTTCGACGTCGTCTATCGATTTTTGAACGCCCGATTCAAACAGCCAGTAACGCCAATCGCACCTGGCATGGTTACAGTGGCTATAATCCAGCCGTAGGTGCCCAGCTTCTTTCGCTGTTTCGTGTGTTCTACAACTACGCGCTGCCTGGCGATGATAAGGCTACGCCAGCCATGCGACTCGGTTTGGCCAAGCGACCCTATACACTGCAAGAAATACTTGATGTTAAAAAATCATAGGCAGGTAAAGATTAAACTAATCTTTTAAAGCTGAATTTTTCTACCAAAGATTGATCACGTAACTCGACGGGGTAACTCTCTGCGGGTCCCAGATCAAACCGATGAACACGAAAGAAGTATGGAATTAAGCACTGTTTAAGTGATACAGACCAAACCCATCCGTTACGCTTGGTCATACTGTACTCCTTAGCGATAACCTCTTGCTGTATCTGATTTAAATGTGCAGAAGGTATAATTTCTATCGTGATTTCTTCGTTCCAGGCGGCGTCAACAGGGAGTTCAGTAACGTGCGTATTGTCACATTGTGTAGCAGATAAAATACGGGACAGAACAAGATCTTCGTAAGACTCACTTTTTTCATCATAGGCGCGGACATGCCATCGGAAACCAGCAAAAACTAAGCCATGTGGCCATATAGTTCGTATCGCGGGAGTATCTACCCTCAAGCCCTGATATTTTAATCGCAAACACAGACGACGCTTGATTGCGCGTGTTACCGCGAACAGCACATCGGGTTCGATCTGGCCAATTGGCACTGGTAGCGTCACTGAGCTAACGCCTTCTCCCATGACTGGCATCAGTGCTGTTGATTGGCATTCTGCGGAACTGCGCAGTAATGATAAATACTCATCAGGCCGACCACTTGCAAGCTTTGGTTGAAACGACGCAGATGGGCGATAAATCCGCTCAGATAGTACGTAGTCCAAATTCCCCGGGAAAGCCTGGCGATAGAGCCGGAAGTCCTTGGTCACATGGTTCTGGGTTACGCTAAACACCTTCGTCACACGTGGACGGTCAATTCCACCCTCCCAGTAAGCTACCGATTCGATGAACTGGAGCCTTTGACGTTGTGCGTAGCTGAGTTTTTCTATAGCAATCATACCATCACTTTATAGAATCAAAATGATTGATGCAATATTTTTATGTTAGTCCATTTTTTTAATTTATTCACTTATAATGATTGTAAAAATCTGAGAAATGCGTATATACTTTGTTGTATATTTACGCCTTATTCACCTTGGAAATGGCCATCAATAATGCGCGGTACAGCAACTGACAATTGGCTAACAGCTCTCGGTTATCGAGAAGATCCGCAATCATTGCATCTAAACGGCGACAAAGTCGACGCGATCCATCCCTATGGTCGCGAAATTGATACTTTGTTGAGTGAGGTGAAAGATGTCCGGGCCACGGCGGTGTTTGATGTGGACCGTGTGCCAACGGTTTGCTTTATTGAGGCCACTGGAGAGGTTCGGATTGATGCAGCATGGCTATCTTCTGTGCGCCAAAGAATCTGGAACCAAAGTCTGGTATCACTGCTGTTGGTTGTCGATGGGGAACGCTTGATCCCTTGTCCCATCCATAAAGAAGCAAACTTTGCCGCTCCGCTAAATTTGGAGGAAGCCAGCGCTAGTGGACAGTTCTCAGCGATTGACATTCAATCTGGCGATGTACAGCAACGCCTTGCTGATTGGTTTTCCCTGGAATCAAGAGTAGATCGCGAGTTACTGCAAAATCTTCGGCACGGTGTTATTCAACTCATGCGAGCTGGTATTGACCGTGATTCGGCTCAGTTTCTTCTGGGGCAGTGTCTTTTCGTCTCCTATCTGGAGCATCGGGAAATTGTTAGCCCGGTCTACCGCGAACGTCGTAATGTTGGACAATTGCACAATCTGATAGCCAGTCGAAATGCTGATGGCCTGGTGATGCTTTTCAAGTGCCTGAAGAATGATTTCAACGGCGACTTTCTGGATCCCCAAAACGCGCCTCAAGCTAACTGGTTACAATTGTCAGAAAATGCCTACAGCCTATTAGATCGCTTCCTTTCACGCGTAAATATAGAAACGGGTCAAGGTTCGCTGTGGAACTACGATTTCCGATATATTCCTGTAGAGCTGATTTCCGGGATATATGAAACCTTTCTGGGTGATGATGCAGAAGCATTGGGAGCCTATTATACACCTCGCCATCTGGCCAACCTCGCTGTCGATCAAGCCTTTGCCAATTCCACAGATATTACACAGGAGATAGTCTTTGATGGCGCTTGTGGTTCTGGTATTTTGTTAACAACGGCATTTCGGCGCATGATTTCTGCGGCTGAGCGACAAACGGGTAGTGAGCTTACTTTCAGAGCCCGCAGCAAGTTGCTCATGCGAGGCATTCGTGGGGGTGATATTAATATAGCTGCTTGTCGCTTGACAGCATTCAGCCTCTACTTGTCGTTAATGGAAGACTTGCAGCCAAGCGACATCCTGTTACTACAGGACGATGAGCAAACCAAGCTACCAACACTCATCAAAAAAACTATTCTTTGCGGTCAGGATGCCGGCGATTTCTTTTCAGCTAAACAATGTTTTGCTAATACCGAGTCCTGTACTGTGTTTCTCTCCAACCCTCCTTGGTATGAACCTGTAAGAGGAATCACAGAACTACCTTACGAGGCATGGGCCAAGCAGAATGAACGTTTTTTGCCGCATCGACAAATCGCCGCTGCTTTTGCGCATAAAGCGTTAGAAACCACGAAAAGCGATGGTCGCGTTTGCCTGATTTTGCCAGTTAAACTTTTCACCGCACCGACGAGTCAACGTTTCTTACGCGAATGGTTGGCACACAGCAGAATTGAACGCATCATCAATTTTTCGGATATTCGACGTCTTCTATTCGCCGGAGCTATTCATCCTTGTGTTATCGTTATTTGCCAGCGTCGAAGCGATAGCACACGCGGCAAAATCCCTTATAACGAGTTTGTTGATTACTGGGCTCCAAAGGCGGATGTTAGTATTGCCTTCGGCCGCTTGACTGTACACGGTACTGATCGCAAGCGATTATTAGCCCAGGATATATGGGAAGACAACCAAACACTTCGAACCCATCTCTGGGGTGGGGAGAATGATGCATCTCTCATTGATCGACTGGCACTCATGGGAACCGTTGGTGATTTAATGAGTGGTTCAAACTCCCGTTGGCAGCTTGTTAAAGGCTTTCACCAGAGAGATAAATCGGCATTACCACTTACAACTGAGCCATTGCGCAGCATGCGCTTCCTTGATACTCGCTCCATTCCACGCGACATGCCAGTACTCGATAAACAAGCGCTACGCTCATTCCCGGATGAAATCGATTCGGTAGTTTCTTACGGTTCAAATGACGGGGCTGCTTTTGAAGGGCCACGTGTCCTATTTCCGGATGGCGCCTCTGCCAGTTTCCAGGTCAATGCTGTTTTTACAAACGAACGCTTTTGCTTCAAACATTCCGTAGCTGCCTTGCGTGGGCCGAAGGAAGATGAAGATTTGATCCGCTTTTTAACCATGTATTTACGCTCAAGTCTAGCCAGGTATTTACTTCTACATACTGCGTACTCGCTGGTAGCTGAGCGACCGCGCATTACCTTGCTTGAAATCAAGAAACTACCATTCACTTTGCCTGAACAACACGAAAATCCGCTCCGCGCTGCCAAGATCATCCGCGAAGTTGCCGATATCACCCGCGCTTGGGAAAAAGCGGATGTTTTTGAACAACATGCCAATGTTGATACGCTTAATGTCCGAGCTGATGAGCTTGTGCTGAGCTATTTTGGCCTAAGTGAGCGAGATAGCCTTTTGGTTCACGACGCCTGCCAGACCATCATTCCCAGTGTACAACCCAGTGGTTATCGCTCTATCCGTACAGCTTACTGTGCATCACCAACTGGAAAGGATATCAAGCTACATGCGCACTGGTTAGAGCGTGAACTTCAGCGTTGGAGTTCAATGCTCGGTGGTGAGGGGGCATTCGAAATCGAAACATTGTTGAACCATCCAGGAACTATTGGTGCGTTAGGCATTGTTCGTATTGCACTGTCGTCGCAACAGGAGCCTGTCAAAGTCCGTATGCATGATCAGAATGTAACCAGCTTAATTGATTCCTTACGCTCAATGGGACTCTTGCCTATGCAAGCTTGGGCCAATTTGTATTTGTCAACGGATTTCCTGATTCAGGCTGATAATGCTATGTATCTGATCAAACCGCTAGCCAAGCGACTGTGGCTTCCCAGTCAAGCGTTGAACGATGCACAGCGAATCGTCGATGCTGTTCGATATAGCTCAGAGCAACGGTAGGAGAAGCAATGTCACTTGCAGATGATTGGCGTCGCCTATTCCCCTACGAAGAAACGGGCAAAGTGGTTGACTTGGTTCAGCAGACTTGGGACTGGTTGGTTTCTAGTAACATCCCTAAATTCAATCCTCAAAGTTCTGAACCTCATCTAACCATGTTCCTACGGTCGGTTTTGAAGACCAAGCAGTCGGAAATCGGCCTGACTGGGCACTTTTCTGCAGAAGAGTTTGATGCTGATGCAGACCTTCAGACTGGCTTGCTAAAAAATCGGGGACGAACTGATATCCGTTATTTTTCAGATCGAATTAATATAGATCTGACCTTTGAGTTCAAGAAGCTCAAAGCCAATTCCAGCAGCCGCCTCAGTTACTACGGGAGAGAAGGCATGTTGCGCTTTGTAGATGGCAAATACAGCCGTGATCGGCATCTTGGTTTCATGGTGGGGATTATTGCGGCAGAACCGGGAAAGTGCATCAGCGCTCTCAGAAATGCTATTGCTGTACCTGATGTTGCTGCACAACTACACTTGGTTAGATCTCCTGATGGCGTTCATATTCAGGAGCCTTCACGCGAACTTCCCGATAAAGTTCAGTTTGATACTGAGCATTCACGTACCACAATTGGTAACCAACCAGACATTGTACTGTGCCACCTGTTTTTATTATATGGCGATGCCGCAGACTTAATAGATTCACCCCCACAAGCATAGTCACCAACCGAATATTCCCCAGCCAAATCAATTGGGCTGGGGAATACGTTAAGTGGTCCCATTGAGATTGAATAGGTTATCCAATATCGTAAATTGGCTGGGACTCATGTTTTGCACACTTTAGGCGAACGCCTCGCTATGGCACGATAGCTTTTTTAAAAGAAAATACTAGCTTGTTTTCTACTCTGCTTGTAATGTCTGATTGGGGCCGCAGAACCACTTAAAAGAAAGATTCGTATTTTGTATGACGAAACCCGGTTGCGTGACTGTGTTTATCCTGACGCTGTCTTATTAAATCTAACCATTGAGAATTGATGGATATACTAGCTTCGCTGGTATCTGGTTCTTTTTCATCATCATCGGGTAAACGGAATATCTGGATAAAGTACGAGTCCGAAATATTAACGCCTATATTTTCCGCTAACGATTGTGCAAAGCTTTCAAGTTGCTTTATAAGAGTATCAACAACGTCTCGCACTAGTTTTAAGTTTAAGATGTGCATTTCTGATATGCCATCGATATACCCGTCTAGGCATTTTTGCAAATCTATCTTATCGGGGATGCGAGAGAGCTTGTCTTCACTAACCTTTATTTTTGAGCATAACTCGTGTTTTGAAATTGACGCACTGACATGAGCCGTTAGTATTTTGTTTTCGTGGTCTCTCCGCATTCCCATATGAACAGTCCTGGTCATTATGGAAGCGTGTTGACTGTATGTTCGGAGCTCGCAGGCCAACATATACTCAGTATTCTCATTAAAAACCTTTTCGCGTAATATTTTGACTTCTTCGTGTGCTTTCTCATCTTCGGTGACTTTCTTTATGAAGGACCTTTTGTCATAAAAGTGCTTATCTAAATAGAGCTTGCCAAGGTTAAGGGTATTAAACATAGAGCGGTTGAGCTGATTTCTTGTCTGTTGCACGAATGCTTGACCTTGAGTTTTCTCAATTGCAGATTGGACGCTAAGTTTGTAAAACACACTTTTGGTCTCAACATGGGAATCTATGACTTGATCGTATATATCAATGAGCTCCATGATTTTGAGTAATTTAGCTCTTTGCTGCGCAAGGCAATGGAATTCTTCAGCTTTAAGCTGAATACTTTCTGTCCTTGCGTCATTTTTGGCTATAATTTGAACACTAACTTTAATCATTTTTATAGAACCCATTGAAAGCCCAGCTAAATATCGAGCGACAATTTCCTTGGCTGGCCACCGTAATTGTCGCTTATGTAAATACCCCATTTATAACACCGTCATCTTGTAGAGTATTTATGCCGCATTTCGGTACTCAAATGGCGTCATGTCATTGAGTGAATCGTGCGGTCGTTCGTTGTTGTGTAAGCGTCGCACCAACCACGCCTAGTCACCACTTTGCAGATAGCCTAGTTTATCACCTCGTTAGTTGAAACGTGGTGATAAACTAGGCTATCTGCAAAAACATACCTAAGTGTGATTGCTGTTACGGTTACCGAGCTAATAGTGAATGCTTGTATTTCTTGACTCGATGTGTTTTTCAAATAACTGAATAACTATTTTATCAATCAGAATCAGTAAAAAGAAATATACGAAATAGTTTTCATATATATATGAATCTTCTTGCAGTTTTTTAAGCGTCGGTAGGTTCTGCTGGTAAGATAACGTATTATGAGCAACTCGATTTCTTTGGGCATATAAATGTTGCTCGTATATCTCTTTCAAACCGTTACCGGAAGGCAACCGATAATTTGACGGAATATTCTGTGCCGATGCAAGCAAAGTTCTCTCGTCAACTGCAAAGTGATTTTCTTTAATATCGACAATTAATTTATCATATTCGGCAAATGATTTCTGAGCCCATGTGTATAAGTTTGTGCCTTTGAATATATTCTTAATTTCGCTTTTCGTCTCGCCAAGTACGTTAGTGCGACTAAGAATATCGGAGAAGGTTAAATGTTTGCTTAATGATAATACTTGCGAAACCAAATCTTGATAGATTTTATTTTTATCGGTATAACTTGAGTATTCTCCTTGCAACCCCTGTCTGAGCTTGGTCTGACGATATTCGTAATCATGTGAGGCTAACTCCCAAAAAATGCACTTCATCTTTTGTTCTTGGGCGCCAGTTAATTTTAAAAAGACCGATTGCATCAAATAGTCACAAAGAGGAAAAGTCTCTATACCTATGCCGGCTCCTTGACTTGCTAAGCTGATATCAGTCAATATCGAAGACAGTGGAGTTAATATAAATTTATTATGATTCATTTCTTTAGATACTTACCATAAATATTTATAGACTCTATGATTCTATCTCGGAGATGTTTGAGATTGTTTGGACTTTTGTGATGAGACTCATCATCTCTAAATTCTTTGATCCTGTTTGATATTTGTAATGTTAGTAATTGCTTTTTGGTGAAATCAAGGCTCTTACCTATAAATAACACGTGGTATATTATGCCAAAGACAGCGACGTCTACGTCTATTATAGAACTATACGATTTATATAAATCTAAATTTTTTAAAGTTGAATTAAGCTCGTTGAGCCGTGGTTTATATTTTTTATTTGGAAAAACGTTGGTGAATTTAGGGAAAATTTTATTTTCTTCATCATTGATCGCAGCATAGATATATTCTTCGTATAAGCTCTCCATTTTCTGCTTGTAACCACGAGCAACAATTGCCACATCTTTGTTTAAATGATATTGCGATAGTAAAGATAGATACCTTAAAAAATCAGCCTTTGATTCGTTGCTTATTAATTTTATTTTAATTTTATTAAAAAAATCGGGAGAGAATAGGTCAACCAATTCTTGATCAAGAAAATACAAGGATGCTCTGCTTTCTTGTGGTAATAATACTTGCCCTTGAATGTTGATATTTCTGAATACAGAAGAATAATATTTTTGTTGCTCACTAATATCATCTGAGTGAGGTACTAAATAGCAAAATCCTAAATAATTTTCATCATAAAAACTATCCGATATAGGCAATTTAAGATCCTTATAATTCCCGTTAGTGATTTTACTTATGACTTCTTCTTTTGTTCTTCCTTTTTTGGTAAGTTCGTTTATATTCCATTCCAGAATATTATCTAGGCCGTGATTTTCCTTATCTGCATGCTCAAGGGCGTCTTCATCTGGGTCATCATTTTCATTAGCAAGCTTATCTAGAGTCTTTTTGAAAACAGAAATGTCTGGATAAATTCCCATATATGCTAAAAATATACTAGTTAACCTTTGTTGCCCATCGAGGATAAGATTCTCCGTTCTGTTTCCATTATTAAATGAACCGATAGTCACTGGAGGGATAAACTGCTTACTTTGAAGCGAAGAAACGAGATTTTTTACCTTCTGTTCGTTCCAAACGAAATATCGCTGGTATTCTGGTAGGACTATATTTTGTCGTAATAGCAGTTCAATCCAGTGGCGAAGTGAATATTCTCCGTAATAAACCCTATTTTTCATTTTAACATCCTGTAACTGGCTGAACGATAGTCGACACCAAGATGAATTAGTGACGCATTGTTAATTTTTAGTCAGTGCGAATTAATACCGAGCCTTCATAATAGCGTTCAACCATACGTTTTCAGACAAAATGACAATAGGATGCCGATCCTTCTGAAGTTCGTGCGCTTTCTCAATTTTACGCTCGTCATTGCTCGCTCCTTGAATGACAGTTGACAGGCTGTCAGCCAACGCCTTAATCCTCACGTTTTGAAATATTGGCAAAGTATATTGATAAAAGCAAGAAGCATGATAGCCAGTGCAAGCTGGACTCCGATTCATTCACGAGGATCTAGTTTATTTGCATATCCGAGAACGAATCGTGCGAATGTCGTTTACTGCATCCGACTTAAAATCATATTTCAGCATGACACGCAGATAACGAGTTACATATTGGCATTGAAACGCTTTATTGGGCGGTAACCAAGTGTCAGGCCCTTGTGCCCCCTTACTCCGATTAAGACTCGCCGTCACAGCAAACAAATTCACAGGGTCATTAGCAAACTTTTCTCGCTCGGTATCCGACCATGAGCTTGCACCATGCTTCCATGCCCATGCAAGTGGTACCAGATGGTCAATATCCATCTTGGATGAGTCGAATAGCACGTCACCAGAGTATGGGTCATTCCACCGCCCTCTCACGACACGACAGCCATTCTCAGACATCGTCACGGGACCGGTGGATAATTCAAGTAGGAGTTCATGTCGGGTGTTTAAGCAATCACCGTCTTCATCAATCCAGTGTGAAAAGGCTTCTCGAGAATATTCACTTTCGGATGATGGTGCGGTCTTTTTATTGGCCTCTGCAGGTGCTCGTACACCTTTTGGTAATCGGCCACCGGCATCAAGACATGCTTTTAAGGTATCGTAGGATTTATAGTTCTTAGTTCGGGCATAGTATGGGCTGCTCTTATCATGGCAGATTTTACTATTGCTCATTTTAACGGTTGGACTTTGAGCGATAGCGTTAGAGACGCTTAACGTCACTAAGAGAAATGCAATTACAATTACATTAATCAATGCTCTGCATGCGTTGAGAAAGTTAGTTGTATGGCTCATTGGCGCGAATTCCGTCGGCGTTTATAATTGATGTGATAGACATCCTATCTGTTGCGGCTTAGTTTAGCCTTTTGAGAATAGCTTACGATAGTGCGTCGGCGATAGTTAGGTTGAAGTGCTGCAGAACTCATGCATTGTTTAATTGCCGGGCTAAAAGCATCCGAACGGAGACATCGATGAAAATTGAAGCGGTTCGACAAACCAAAGTAGTTGCCGAAATCATATGCGATATATGCGGTGATAGCGTGGTACCAGATGGCCAGAAGCAATTTCTTGAAAACCTGAATGGGTTTGCGTCTTATGGTCAGCTTAAAGGTGAGTTTGGATTTGGCTCGCCAAATGATGGTGAAAAGTACTGTTTTGACCTTTGTGAGGCATGCTTTTTAAAATTAGCGAGTGTGGCTGAACAAATGAAGACTACTCAACAGTCTGGCGGCGCCTAAGATTGCCGCTAATGAAAGCCTTAGATGGATTAGCATCGAAAGATTCGTTAAGCACCTTAAAACACAAGCCGGTTGAGTATCGATTCCGTAACTATATTACCTAGACCAAGGTCGACTATGGATAGCAATGAATTATCGTTGATCGCAGTTATAATAAGCTTAATTAGCGTTGTTATAGCCTTGTGGATTGCCTGGACTAATCACAGAGCTTTAAATTTCACGAGGTTTGATCGCGAAACTGAACTCCGACGACAACATGCAAAAGCCTGTTCGGAGCTAATGGAAGAAATTCAAGCCACTGAGAAAGAGTTTGCAAGTGAACTGAGGGAGCTTGAGTATCTGGAACCAGAGTTCGAAATCTTGTTGGCTAAAAGTAAGCGTCCATTCTACGACGTATTGACGCCTTGCCAACCATCCTGACTAGACATCTTTCATGATCTGCACCAGCCCTGGTGGGATTTTCCACTGGCGATTATCATCGCTGACCACCATCACTGATTTCTTGTTGATTTTGATGACCACCCCGAACACTTGGCCTTCTTTGGCCTTGAAGTGCACTTTTTGGCCTAAA
>Ga0098069_100100_pt1 | contig 52438 bp, 61 predicted proteins | sample 27_taG_FD_92584 | JGI IMG/M metagenome (GOLD analysis project Ga0098069, IMG submission 92584) | Marine viral communities from Cariaco Basin, Caribbean Sea - 27_WHOI_OMZ | ecosystem: Environmental > Aquatic > Marine > Oceanic | place: Caribbean Sea: Cariaco Basin | collected 2014-11-09
GCGGGAGTTCGGCGGGGCGTGTCGGCTGACTAGCGGCGGGATCGGTGGCGCTCGCTACAGCGCGGCGGCCCATATCGGTTAGGTGCCCAGCAGAATGAAAGGCTAGAAAGAAGGTCAGGAGGGGAACCGACTTTTCACCATGAAACTGGAAATCTATCCAGTATGACTACCTGAGAATAGCTCTCAAAAAAATGGTTAGAAAAAGTGGTTAGAATGCAAAAAAATCAAAGCCCGCAAGTCGTTGACTCTACGGGCTTTTTTAATAATGGCGGAGGGACAGGGATTCGAACCCTGGATAGGCTATTAACCTATGCCGGTTTTCAAGACCAGAAAACCAGCCGAAATTTCTCCCAATAAAACAGTAGCTTAGAATACAGCAGTATAACAGAAAGCGGTTATACTCGTGTGTTTTAGCTCTGTTCCCACCTAAATCTAAAGCCTTTCTGTTCCCCTATCTTACCACCTTGAGCCTGCCCTACTAACCACAATACAACGCGTGCGACATGCTGGAAGCGGCGTTAATGGCGTTGCATTGTCGAGCTTAGTGGCAGTGACGCGTGCCTGCTTTCGTATCCCGGTGGCAACCACTGCCATCAGTACGGCCACCATGCTCCACTACGTCACCGCTGCTAATAGCGGTGGCAGCCGTTACGTTTCCTGCACCTAGCAACATGCCAGCCAGCATTAGAGCTACCAGTACCTTTTTCATTATCGCTTCCTCATTTACGCTGGCCCATCGCCAGCCAAAAGAGATTAGCACTGTCCCTACTCAAGCAAAGCTGACTTTAGTCAAAAGCCTACTTAATTTTTATCAGCAGGTCGCATCAATTGCGAAATTTTATTAGTCTTCCCTCTCACTTGCAGGGATGACCCAAATGAAACAGCTTTCCTACTTTAGTGCCCTTCTAGTTGCCCTACTGCTGCCTGGCCAATCAGTCGCCGATGTGCCTTCTTCTTTCAATGCGGCAAAGCGCATCGCTGAAGAGCAGATTTACTATGATCAGGACACGTCTTTTTACTGCGGCTGCCAGTTCGACTTTGAGGCTGGGCCCAACCTGGAAGCCTGCGGTTACGAGATTAGAAAGCAGCCTCGAAGAGCAAGCCGTATCGAGTGGGAGCATGTAATGCCAGCTTACGACTTTGGCCGGCAACGGCAGTGCTGGAAAGATGACGGTCGGGATAACTGCCGCCGGACAGATGAAGTATTCAGGCGCGCAGAGGCGGATCTACACAACTTGGTACCGGCAATTGGCGAGGTCAACGGTGACCGGTCAAACATGCGGTTCGGCATGGTCAACACGCCTGTTCACGAATACGGTGCTTGTGATGTGACTGTCTCATTTGAAGAGCGCACCTTTCAGCCGCCACCCCACCGGCGTGGCGACATAGCGCGCACCTACTGGTACATGCGGGACACCTACGGCATTGAGATCAGCCGACAGCAACAGCAGCTTTTCACGGCCTGGGCTAACCAAGACCCAGTCGATGAATGGGAGCTAGAGCGAAACCGACGCATCGCAGCTGTGCAGGGGAACGCTAATCCATACGTCGGTGAGGTCGCTATACAAGAGCCCGAATCAGCAACATCTACTCCGGCAATCCCTCAGCGCTCAGCAAGCACTGAATTTAGCTGTTCAACTCGCAAAACATGCGGCGCGATGTCCTCTTGTGAAGAGGCAATATTTCACCTGAATCAATGTGGAAACGGCCGCCTAGACGGCGATGGCGATGGCGTTCCTTGCGAATCAATTTGCCGGTAATCCCAAAGCCCCCATTGGCGGTTTGTTAGGCATTTCGGTTACAAGGCAAACGTTAAACTGGTATTTGAATTCAGCATGTACCGCCTAGATAAGCGCTTCTATGCCCCAACGTATCAGCATTGATAGAAAAAGGGACAATTTCAAGAGCTAATCAGCCTTTTACAATCCGCTCGCTATGTCAGCATCGCTTAATTATTCTGTGGAAAATAATATGACAATTAATATTGCCCTAGCCACCTCGGAAGCAATTGTTTTGGGTTGTGATAGCCTCTCGAGTATGGCGGAACCAGTTTTCAAGGCCCGTGATGTGGAGCTCGTCATAGATGACAATGGGCGCCCAGTTCAAGATGAGCATGGCAACTTCGTCTTTAAAGGCATGGCATCGACGGCTGTAACCACAGTATTCGGCGGAGTTAGAAAGATGTTCTGCTTAAGTGAGCATACAACTCAGGTTGCTGCTGTGACTGCGGGCCTAGCTATCCTTGAAAACATGACCATAGCTGAACACGCCAATAAATTTCGTCGAGAGAGTGGTAACAATCTAACCACGGTGGAAGAGGTCGCAGGCGCTTTTCTCCAATACGTCAGAAATAAGTGGGAAATTACAGTTGGGTATATTGATTCACCAAACGAACAGTCATTCGATGAGTACCCGAATGTAGAGTTTCTAATTGCTGGCTTTGAACCCAACGGTGAAGGATGTGTCTACAGGGTCGATGTGTTGAAAAATAGCATGGATCTGCAGTACGATGGCCAGCCCGGGATTGCATGGGCAGGACAAGCAAATTTTGTCCACAGGCTTCTCATCGGAGCAGACGGCTCTCTTGAGCATGATCTGGTTCATAACCGAGGAGTTGATCCCAATGTTTTTAATGAAGCTTTGCGAGTTAGTAAAACAAATATAGATTTTGCGAATCTTCCAACGCAATACGCTATCGATTTTGTAGAGATGTTGGTCAATACTCAGTCAGGCATGCAGCGCTTTGAGCCAGGGATTGCTACAGTTGGCGGAAGAACCCACATCGGAGTCCTGAGACGAGGTGAAGAATTCACCATGCTCAATGAGCCACAGCTCATCCACAAACACACGGGATTCAATCATGATGATTAACCTGTCGAATGCTAGCAGCTCTGTGTTTTCGAATACTTCCAGACCTCGAGATCCAAGCTTCTACCAAAGTTCTGGTTACGTTTCTACCTCGACGCAATTATCTGGAAAAGAGCGCCAACAGCCCTCAAGGCAAGAAACAGAAGCCGCTATGCGGGCTATGAAAAAAGCAGTGAGCAAGAAATAGCACATCGATACTATAGACAAGGGCCGCTGATGCGGCCCTTTTGCTGTCTAGCGCTAGCAGCAAGAAAAGGGTAGCTGGTTTTCAGCTAACCGCCTGAATATTGACGCGTTGCACCATTGATATGACATGCTGAAGTTTTGAGACAGCGCTTTCCAGGTGGTGCCGCAAGCTGGCGATCTCCAGGCTCCAGGCCTTAGGTTATGGCATCCCGCCTCCAGCTCTTACAGGCTGCCACAGTGCCTAAGAGTTACTCGCGTTCTCCGCCATGAAGCGTTAGCGTTAATGCTTGACCAAATTACTATTTAAGTGGAGCGCAGCCTTTGGACACTGAAACGTTACTGGGCACAGCCTTCATCCTGCCAATGCTTGGGCTGCTGATCATGATCGGTATGCCCAAACATTGGCAAAATGTGCAGGGCTGGCTAATGGTGAGCTACCTGGGGATACCTGGCGCACTGATCGTTATTGCCCTGCTGGTGAACGTCCCTGTTCTCCTGTTTGGTGCGCTGTTCCTGCTAGGGATAGCGGCGGTCAGCCGCTAGCGCGCCCTCGCCTCCTGCACTTGCTCGCCTAGCGCCCGCTGAATCTGGTTTTTCACCGCGTTCAATCGGTCAATGCGCTGACGTTTCACTTCGCCATCAAGGTTGGAGCGGCGGATGATATCGATCTGCTGGTTGATCGTATTTAAGCGCCGCTGTGCGCGGTTGAGCGGTAGCCGTAACGCCAGCATGTCCCGCTTGTTGGTAGCTACCTCGGCCGCATCGGCCAAGCGCCCCATTTCTCTCAGCTCTTTAGCATCCGAATAGGCGCGGTTCGCTTCGCGCAGCCCCTCATAGAAGATCGTGCCGTACTTGGTGTAGCGGTCTTCATCGCCCAGGTTGCGATAGAAGCGGCGCACCGGTTGATATTCGTACCAGCGCTGTGCTGGGTTCTCTACGCCAGTCGCTGCCCGCCACGCAACATCAGCGCTGGACGCTACCCATGTTCCCACCTGCCCGAAGTACCCCCCAATCAAATGATCTACTTGCACCGGCGATAGCGCTAACGGGTTTTTATCCGGGTCGCCAATCGCACCAACGGTGCTGTTCAACGCACCGGAGATCCACTCGGCGGCTTTGCTGGTGTTCGCCCGACGGCGCAATTCTGGCGACAAGCGCTCCATGCCCATGCCTTCAATCGGTCGCCCGGTAAAGGCGTCATAGTTGGCGTAGATATCGAGCGCGGGCTGCATCATCTGCGGTACCGGCGAGAAGCTAAAGGTGTCGGTCATCATGTGGCCCAGGCGCTGCGCAAATAGCTTGCCCGTAGCTTTATCGTCCACAAACTGCTCGGTCATGCGCTCGGCTAGCGTAGCCATGGCGCCGACTTCAAACGGCTTGGGAATAAAGAAGGCTTGATCGCCAAAGCGCATGAACCAGTAGGTGTCCTTCTGCCAGTCCTCTAGCTTCTGATACTCCTCGTCGTCCTGGTTGTGCAGGTAGAGCGCAATAGTGGCTAGCGTCACGGCGCCGGTTACGGTCCAGAAGCGGGCGGCTGCCTGCTTGTCGGTGACGTTCGCCTTGCCCTTGCCGAAGGCTTCGGCCAGTACGCTTGCCCCTGGCTTCATGCCGCTGCGGTAAATCTTATCCAAGCCCTGAATGCGGGCGTTGAGGAACGGCACGATATCGATCAGGATGCGCACGGCAGGCCATGCACCGTGGGCACTAAAGTCGATCAAGTCGCGAGACTCAAACGCAGCGCGCAATGCCCCTTTGTCGCGGTTTTGCGAGTAGATGGCGGCGCGGTTGAGGTTTTCGGTGGCGTTGTTAACGTCATTCCACCATGTCCAGCCAGCGCGCAGCACGCTGGGCACCATTGAGGGGCCGTTTACCAGCTTGGCGTTACGCATATTGCGGGTTAGCTGGGCGCGTAGCTCGTCGGGGTTGTTGCCGTACAGGTGGCCGAAGTTGAACGATGCGCCGCTGGCCAGCATTTGCGCCCGGATGCGCTCATCTTTATAGCTGCGCCCGCCCTCGATCACGTTCTTAAAGGCGTTCTTGCTCACGTCGCTGGTGGCCGATGCCTGCAAGCTGTCGCGGATTAAGTTGGCAATCATGAACTGCGGCGTGGTGGTAGTCAGGTTGGTAAATACGCGCTTAAAGCCGCGCATCACCTTCATGGCCATGCTGTTCATGCCGGGGTGAGCCAGTGCCGTCAGTGCCGTGAATACCAGCGGGTCGTCAATCTCATAAAACGCTTTCTGGCCGTTTTCCATGACGAACGTGGAGCGCTTGGTGTCGCGGTTGCTTTCCGGTACGCGCTCGGCCATGCCAAGCTTCTTGGCGTTCTCAATCGCTTGCGCGGCCGCTTGGTTCTTCAAGCTAGCGTCCAGTAGATGATGGAAGTTCATCATCGTGTTTTGAAGCAGGTCGTTCAGGTTCTGGGTGCCGCCTTTGAGCCGCTTGTAGGCCTGCTGGCGTGATAGGCCGCTGGTGGCCATCATGCCGCTTACCTGCTGGTCATCTTCGGCAAGGCGATAAAACGGAACGTAGAACTCCTCGCCCCACATTTCCCGCTGCTCGCTGGTAATGATGCCGCTCTGCTCGGCCACGGCTAGCACATCGTCGCGGTACTGCTGGAACTCGTCGAACACTTCCTTATAGAGCTGCTGGCGGCTCCGGCCATCTTCCGTTTGCCCACGGTTCCATGCCTGCATGGCGTTAATGTCGCCTACGTCGAACAGATTTTCGCGCCCATCTTGGGCAAGGCGTGCCGCACGGTTACCGGCAATCCAGCCCATGAAGCGCTCAATCTCGGCAGCGCTACCCAAGCGGCCAAGCACTTCACCTAGGCCTTTGGCATCGCCGTCCTGCATTTCAATAATGCGCTCTTGCCGGTTCAGCTTAATGCGGCCGTTGTGAAGCATGGCGTGCAGGGCGCCGTTCGCCGCATTGCTCATGCGTGCCAGCACCCAGCTTGAGCGCTGAATGTTCTCGCCCAGCGCCGTTTCACCGTAAAGGCGCTCGTCCATTTCTTTCAGTGCGGCGTAGCGGTCTACCATGCCCTGGCGAATCTTGAGGCCTGCGCGGTCGGCCTTCTCTTTAAACCAAGCCACTGCCCGCTGTGGCGGCGTGCGGCTGCCGATCTTCGCAGCGGCGGCGCGGTCGGCGTCGGTGAAGTCGCTAAACGCATCCTCGAAGTTGGCGCGCTGTTTGCTGCGCAAGGCGTAACGCTGATCGTCGTCACTCTGATTCTCCGCCTGCTGCTTCCGCAAATACTCGCGGCTTTGCTCACCTAGCGCCAAGGCGTCGGTATACGTCCACGCCACTGAGGGGAATAGCTGACGTAGCAGCTCGCGAATTTTCGCCACGGCGCGCTGCCAAGCCTTGGGGCGATGGCCTTTCTCCAGTAGGTGGGCCACCATTTCCTCGGCAATGGTAATGCGGTCTTTGCGGTTCTCCGGGTCAAGGAACGGATAATCGCGGCGCACCTCGCGCAAGGCGTCGCGGCCCTCTTTGCTGTTCGGCAGATTGCGGTAGAGGTTGAGCATTACGCGGTCGAGGTCTTCGCCCAATACGGCACGCATACCCTTGTGGCCTACGGCTTCGTGAACGGCGGTACGCACGCCCTCTTGTACGTCATCGACGTTATCCGCAATCACATAGAGCTGGTCGCCCACGAACAGGCCACGCACGTCGCGGGGGTTCACGCCTTGTAACGCCATCATCATGATGGATTGCGCGGGCAGCTCGGTGGCGGACTGGATCACGGTTACGCCAGATAGCTCGGGCGAGCTGGCCAGCGCGTCGCGGATATCTTCTGCACGCGGCGCTGGACGCAGCGCCTCACTACCCGGATTGAGCGAGTAGAGCTGAACACCTCTGGCCGTTTCGCGATGTTCTAGCGTACCCATTAGCCGATCAAAGGCGGGGCCAATGCTCTTGATTTCCTGGTCGTTGGGATAAGGGCCCTCGGGGTCACTGGAAATGTTGACTAGGTAGTCGTTGCGGATGCCTTGAGCTTCCAGTTTGTCACGTGTGTAACGCTCAAACGCACGGGCTGCCATTTCAACCGGTGTTCCGAAGTAAGCCTTTGAGCGTGGGGCATCAAACTCGCGAGAGCGCTTTTCAAAGCCGCTATCTTTTAGGGCTTGCCGCATTTCTCGCCAGCGCTCGGCCAGCTCTGCACGCGCAGGACCATCGGTCATAAGCTCGGTCTGCATGGCATCCGTGCCCTGGCCATGCGGAATGAAGTTGTCCAGCGCGTGGAACCACTCATGCGCCAAACTGCCCGCACCCTCGGTCTTGGTCAGGTTAATGACGACTTGGCCGGGTTCGTAGTGCGCAGCTGCAGAACGCTTCCCGCCTTTGCCGCGCGCTCCGAAAGCGAGGCCTAGCGTGCCGTCCAGTGACATAGCTTTAGGCGGCACGCCCAACATGGACGATAGATCCATCAGCGCATCGTAGGCGCGGTTTAAATCAGCTTGGCGGCGTTGGCCTTCGACGTAGTTACCAAACTGTACGCCACGGAAGCCAAAGGCTTCCTGAAAGTCGTCAGGCGTTACATCGCCTTCTCGCAGCTCCACGCCTTCGCGGGGTGCGTTGGTATCGCGGCGCATACGCGGCCCTGCCCGCATGGCGTCGATCTGCTGCTGAATGGCATCACGGTTCTCGGCAACGTAGTCAGCCGCGGCCGATGGCGAGTCAAAGCCACCTTGGAGGCGAATGACTCGGCTCCCTGCTTTGAAGGCAATAAAGCGCTCGCCTGTGCTGCGGTCACGGTAAACGCTTACCGGCGTCAGCTTGCTCTTAGGCTTAGCGTTGTCGCCCTCGATAGCGCGGGAAAGCACATTCGCCGCCTTGTCCCGCATTTCGTCGAAGTCAGTGGCCCAAATACCGGTATCACGACCGCGCTCATCTTTCAGACGATAAAACGTCGTGTTAGGGCTCACCTTTTCGCCGTTGAACATGGAGTAGCCAGACCTAGCATCGACATTCCACTTCGAAGCTTTGGCATAGAGGCTGGGCTTTAGGGGCGCAATGAGCTCAGCGGTGCGCAATGCGCCCTCTAGCTGCTTGTACTCCCGAGAGCGAACGCGGTCCATCATGTCATCGATGGAAAGAGAGCCGTCCAGAACACGGCGGGCAACGTCTTGGGCCATCGTGAGGCCTTTCATCCACTGCTGAAGACGAAAAGCTTTACGCGGCTTTGCGGGGATCTGTGCGCGCATGACTGCGACGAAGGCGGCGGCTCGCGGGTCAACGCCCTCCTCGATCAGCTTGGTGTAGTTGGGTGCGGGGAATGCCTCGCTAAGCGTTGTGGCATCGGTCACTTCACTGTTTAGGCCAGACAGCACTTGGTTGACCTGATCTTTCCGAGCGCCTGCAATCTTCTCGCCGAAGTCCTCAATGCGCTCGGCTTGAGGAGCGCTATCGGTTGCCTCCGTGTTTTCCACCTGGTTGGTTTCTGGCGGGGACTCGGTCAAGTCCTGCTGACCTCGTGCGGCAGCAACGTCGGCGGTGCGATTGCTGCCGGTTAGATTGAAGTCGACGGCTTCCCGGTCTGCCTGGGCGCGCTGTGCCTGCTCACGTTGCTGACTGGCCTCAGCTTCTTCGGCCTGCTGCTGGGCCTGCTCGCGCTCGGCAAGCTCTTGCTCGGTGTAGGTGCTGAGTAGCGGCTCGTCGTCTACTTCTTGGGCTTGCTGTTCTGCTGGAGGCCGCTGGGCAGGTTCAGCTTGTCCTTGCCTTTCAGCTCCTTGTTCGCGTCGTTGAGTGCCTGGCTGAACATCCCTTTCAGGTGGTCGTTGTTGGGTACGCTGATTTTGATTTTGCCCTTGGAAGCCTGCATCGAAAATGTCCTGGTTGGTGGTGTCGTCGGCGAATAGCGCGCCGTTGGCCTCGCCTTCTGCGCGGCTGCGTACTGCTCGACCAATATAGCCAAAGGCGGCAGTCATTGCCTGTCGGCTGCGCATGTTGTTGTTAATGGCAATGGCGAGTAGCGCGGTGGTTTCCGGCACCGGATCGCTAAAGGCGTCGGTTTGGCGGGTCAGCTCGCGCACGCTAATGCCGTCTTGGCGGGAGCGGCGCACCAAGCGCACGGCGTCGTTGATCGTGCCGATGGCGTCCAGCGCGTCACGGCTGCCGGTTTCACGCGCTACCGCTAAATCAGCGGCGGCGGCTTGCAGTCCGGCAGCGAGGTTACGCATGTTCTCGGCCTGCTCGGTGACCATCTCCACCATATCGGGGTCTTGGTACGCGGCAGCAAAGACGGCGCGCTGCATGCGTTGGCCGAGCTCGGGTGTGGCTTGGCCGTCTCGCGTGGTGTAGCGGCTGGCCTCGTTGTTGCCTAAGCGTTGCACAAAACCGCGCTGAAAGCCTCGGTTCGTTGCGGCCAGCGGGTCGCCGCTTTCGTCGGGCTGCCATGCTTGCAGGTCGTCAGCGGTTAGGCTGTCGGCGTCGGATTGGGCTTGTTCGTAGGCCGTCATGCCTGCCACTTGGCTTTCGTTAGCGCGGCGGGCGAAGTCGGCACGGTCAACGTTAGTGATGCGCTCGCGCACCAAGACCGGCTGCTGCATTTCATCGACGGCGCTGGGGTCAATGCCCTGGCGCTGGGCTTCGGCGCGCACGAACTCGCGGTAGCGCTGGGCTTGCGGGCTGTTCTGACCGTAGGCGGTGGTAATCGCCATGGTGCGGCCGTTGCCGGATTCCACTACGCCGTCGCTGCCGATAATCGGCGCACCGGTACCGGCGTCGTTGCTGCTGCCTAAGCGCTCCGGGTTCAGGCGGGCGGCGATGTTGCGCACTTGCACTTGGCTGTTCGCGTTTGTGCGGTCGCGGGGCTGTAGCTCCTGAGGGTAGCGTTGATTGACGCGGCCATCAGGGGAGTTGGAAGCGGTTAGCTCTGACGCTTCGACGACGCGGAAGCGGGTTCGGATTGGCGTGTTGTCGGGCAGGTAAGTGGTTTGGCCGCGGCCACGGGTGCGAGCAAGCTGAGCAACACGCTCGGCGCTCTCTTGCTGCCGTGGGCGCTGCCCCTCTACCGCATTGCGTGCGCCTGTATCGGTGAAGCGTGCGCGCTCGAAAGACTGATCAAGGCCGTTATTGGCGTTTCCTGCGATTGGACCTTCACCGTAAATCACGTTATCACGGCCAAGGCTGCGGCGGTTGAGCGTGTCGGCCTGCTCCTGCTGAGTGCGCTGGCGGGCTTCAAACTGCTGGGGTGATTCGCCGCGAATGCTGTCACCGGTGCCGGGTGGTAATCGACCCATGCCGCCACCAAGCAGGCCTGCCACCGGCTGCGGCTGCTCTGGGTCGGCCAGCTCGCCTTCCATCGGGCGTTCGCGGGTGCCAGTGGTGCGTAGGGCGCTGCGAAGGTTATTGGCGATATTCTCGGCGCGCTCCATGAGACGACTGGCTTGCTCAACATTGCCCGCTTCCAACGCAGCCTCTGCTCGCTCGGTAATCATCCGCATGTTGCGTAAGCGGGTACCGCCTTCAAAGCTAGAGCCTCGCGCTAAGGCTTGCAGGTCGTCGGCATCAGCCATGCCACGTTGTATGCGCAAACCCGTCTCGCTCGCCTGTTGCTGGCGTTGCGCTTGAGCTTCGGGAGACCGCTCAGCGGCTTGCTGTTCGCCTTGGGCCTGCTGTTCAGCGCCCAGCCCTGCCGTGGCTTGATCGAGGGCGTCGCCACCTTGGGCGGCGGCTTGCTCACGAGCTTGAGTAATGCTTTCTTGCGTGCGTGGCCGCCCTGCCAACGCACCGGTACCACCGCCCATCACGCCGCCAATAAAGCCTTCTGACAGACCCGCAGCCGCCACACCTTCCATCGGGTTGCGGTTCGGGTCAGCGCCAATCTCGGCGACGGCACTGTTAATACTGTACTGCCCCATGCCGCCCTGTCCGGTCTCCGCTGTGCCCTGAACAGCGGCCTGACGCACGGCAGCGCCCAGACGGCCGCCGCCAGCGCGGGTTCCTTTGGTGACCAGGTCATCCAGCACCTTGCCGCCATAACCGCCGAGTACGCCAGTGGTCAGCAGTAGCGCAGGGTCGCGCATTACTAGACTTTTCGCGCCTTGGCCGAGCTGCTCGCGGGCTTGCTGGCGTAGCTCGTCAACGCTGGCGTTGGGATTTTCATCGGCTAGCTGCCAGTACGTCTCTGCGAACGCCTGCGACTGGTCCAGCTCCTCGTCGGGCATGGCGAGGATTTCTTGATAGGCGCCGTCAGCAATCTGGCCGGTGTTCACGGCGGTTTCTACCGCGCCGTAGGTGCCAAGCTTTACGCCATCAGCCGTGCGTGAAGAGGCGAAGTCGCGCATTGCCTGCACGGCGGCGGCTTGCTGGCCTGCTTCGTCCAGCCCTTGGCGCGCTGCGTTGCGCCGTGCTGTGCGGCCAATCACTTTGCCGGTCAGGCTAAGGCCTACTCGTGAGCCACCGCCCGCCAAGCCGCCGGATGCTACCGCCTCGCCTGCTAAGCTGGCGGTTTGAAGTGCGATAGTGAGAGGGTTAGCGCCTTCGCCAAGTTTAAAATCCCACAAGCCAGAGCCAGTGCTTTCAAAGATTTGCTGCTGAATGGCGTCAGCCGCACGCGGGCTCATCTGCTCTAGCTGGCTGGCAGCACCTTCTCGGCCAAAATTGCCTAGGCCACGGCCAACGCCGGTGTATTCGTAGGAGAAGTCGCCCAGGCCTTGCGCGACGTTGTACGCGCCCATTTGCCCAGCGTCGACAAGATCGCCTACAAAGCCAGCTATGGTTTCGCTATTGCGGCCGCTGGTATCGGCAGACGGTGCGCCGGTTACCAACGCCTCAAACTGCTCGTCGCTATACGCACGAAACTCAGGTTGAACACGCAGGGTTTGTTTTAAGGTTTCGTCATCGACGTTACGGAGGGCGGGCGCCTGAGCGCGCAGGTTGTCTAGCAGTGACATAGTGGCGTTGTCTCCCGACAAGGCTAGGTAGGCGCTAAGCGAAGGCGGCGAGGTTCCGCCACGACCGCTTAGCGGGCTTTCTTTAGCGTGTTACGCCTGCTTCATAAAGCGCATCAAGGGCGCGTTTCAGCATGGCTTTTCGCTGTGGGTCTGATTCTTGATTATACGCGGCACTAACGCGCTCTAACACTACTTGCGCGGCTTCGCGCTCGGCTTCGGTGTCAATGCCGCCTTGCGTGGCGCTGTTGATTAAGCCGCCGCGCTGAAAACCGCCGCCAAGCTGGTCAGGAATAGTGATCCGCCCAGCGATGCGGCGCGCTTCGGCAGCCAGTTCTTGCACGGCGTCGTCGGCCTCTTGGTCGGCTTGTTGAGCGGAGTCTGCCTCTTGGCGTGCGCCCATATAGCCTTCTGCGGTATTGGGGCGCGGCGGCGGTGCACTGCGAGGCGGCGCGCTTTCTGGCGGTGCTGCCTGTTCTTCGGGTACGGCGTCGGGGTCGATGCCTAGCTGCTCTGTTAGCCGGGTCGCTAAATCGCCGCCGCCAGCGCTTGTGCCTAGCAGCCGCTCCATCTGCGCATTGATCTCGCCCAGCCGCGCCGCCTGCTGGTCGCTGAGCTGGCCCATGCTGGATTCCATGATACTAGTGCGCTCATCGGCCAACGTTTCGATGGTGAGCTTTTCGCGCTCAGTTAGCTCGCTGCCGCCAAAGCTTACGCCTTCTGGCAGGTTAGCTTCGCGGTAGTTGTTCGTCACCGGGTCGTACTGGATATAGCCGCCGTTGCCGTCGGGCACCATCTGCCATTGCGGGCGCTGCTCACGGCTGGCGGCAATTTGTGCGGCACTGCGCCGATTCGCTCCGGCTTCGCGCATTTGGAGTAGCCCGACTTGCTGCTGATAGCCCACGTCCCGGTCTTCCACGGCATGGCCGCGCAGTCGCTCGTAGTCTTCCAACTGCCACTGTCGATCTTCGGCGCGTATTGCGTCTTGCCGCTGCGCCTGCCGCTGTTCGCGCTCGCGCTCATACTTCTGCAACCGAGCTTCTTTCACCTCGTCGGCTTTGGCGCGGAGCAGGAAGTTGCCCGCGTCGCTCACGCCCTGGCCCAGCCCCATCAAGGCCCCATTGAGTAATCCTGCCATCACATGCCCCCTTGCATTGGTGGTTGTTGGGCGGCTGGCTCTGCTCCTGCCGTCATCCGGTCAAATTCTTCTGGCGGAATAGCATCCATGGCGGCCTGCAGCTGTCGCGTGTCGTGCCCCATTTCGCCCACGTAGCGGAGAATCATGGATTTCATAGCATTGGCTAGGTCAACGGGGCGCAGGTCCACTCCTGACGCGGCAGCAATATCCGCCACTTCGTTCAACATGTTGGCGGCGAGGAGGATAATGAGCTCATCAGGTACTTGGCCTTCAGTGCGTTCGTCGGCGATTTCGGTCATCTGGTAGGCAATGTCGGCCATCTGGCTGACCGGGTCCTCTGCGTTGATGAGTATGGCGTGAATCTCATCGGCGCTGCCCTGCTCATACAGCGCTGTGTGCGCAAGCTGTACGGCGGCTTCAAAGGCGGGATGGCTTTCATCCATGGGTGCGCCTTCACCCTGGGGCATGGGCTTACCCTGCACCGGTTGCGCTGCCTGCGGTGGCGGCTGCTGCGCCGCCATGCCTTGCTGTAGTAGTCCTGGCATGGTGCCTCCTAACCCCAGAGCGGGGTACCGACGTTGATGTTGTAGCGCGTGCGCTCGTCGTCGCTCAGGCTTTCTTCGTACTCGCGCTGCTCTTTAGCGGCTCGCTGCTGTGACATACCGCTCAGCATGTTGCCGCCCACCTGCATAGCCATGGGTAGTGCATAAGGGCTGCTCATGGCGCGGGAGAGCAAGCCGCCGCTTCCTTGAGCTACTGTCTGGGTAGCGCCCTGCGTGGCCGCCTGAGTGACGCCCTGCGTTGCACCACTTAACAAGCCCTTGCCCGCCCCCTCAGTGGCTACTTGCTCTAGGAATCCACCTGACGATGCGCTGCTTAATCCTGAGCCTGAAATGCCACTGGTCAGGCCGCCCCAGGCGTTAGAAATGTTGGTCATCGCGCCCGAGAGGCCGCTAGCCCCAGATGCCGCTGCGGCTCCACCTCCTAACATGCCTTGTATGGCGGGTACTCCCATAAACATACCGGCAGCGCCTAACGCGATTTTTCCCAGCGGGTTATCCCACACTTTTTTGGCAACCTTGCCCACGCCCTTTACAGCACCCTCAACGACATTACCGACGCCTTTGACAACCTTGCCTACGGCGCGTGTGACGCCTTTAATTGCTTTTGACATTATGCACCTCGGATATACATGCGGTTGGTAGAGGATCGCGTGAAGCCCAAGCGCTCAATAAAGCGCAGCACCTTGGCGTCGTGACAATCTTCGATTTCAATCAACGCCATTTTGATGCCGCTGCGGCTTTTCACCCACTTGGCAAACTCGCGCATCAGCTTGACCCAAGCGCCGGTGTCTGTTGCGTAATGCAACAACACTGAGCATTGGAGCTTATGGAACCAGAAGCCCGGTACCACTTGTGCCGCCACTGCGCCGACGATGACGCCGTCTCGCTCAGCGACCATGCAGAAATGCGCAGGCTGTAGGCATAGCTCCGTCATATTCCGCATAGCATCCCGGTCGATCTTCAGTTCAGGGATAGGGGCAATGGTGGTGACCGATTCCACGGCCAGCTCAACGATGGCCGCCACGTCCTGCGGCTTGGCCTTACGTATGATCATGCAGCCCCCGGCGTGCGCAGCGCAGGCATGGGCGTGTTGTAGAACACCTCCGCCCACGTCAGGTTGGCGTTCGCCATGTCGATAGCGTTCTTGATGGCGGCCTGCTTGGCGGCAGGTTCCAGGTTCGGGTCGGCCTGAATGGCTTGCACGTTTTGCAGCGTCTGGGCGCTGATATTGGCGGCATAGTTCTGGGGAATATTGCGCTGGTCAAGCTCATAGGCGTAGCCCATGCGCTGCATTTCATTGTTGAACTGCTGCTGCATGCGGCCCATGTCGAAGCCATAGCCTTGCTCGTTTAAGCCTCGCTGGTTCTGATAGTTTAGGTTCGCCATGTACGCCTGCTGCTGGCGATCCGCATTGGCCTGGCTGTTCTGGAAGTAGGTGTTAGCGTCTTGCTGGGCAATCGGAGTGGCACGGTCGATCATCGCCCCTTGAGCCGCTTCGCTCGCCATGCTGCTATTGAGCAGCCCGCGGGCATTGGCGTACTGCCTACCCTGCATGGCAGCGCGTTGCATTAACGGGGAGTTACTGGCCAGCATGTCATCCAGCTGGCCTGCGGCGGTTTGGTTGCGGCTGACTGTGGTGCGCGCAGGGCCAAACTGCTGCGGAGCGGGTGCGCCAGTCACGGTATATAGCCCGCCGTTTTGGCTGCGGTAGAGCGTCTCGCCGTTATCGCCTTGCACAATGGTAAACCGCCCATCTTCGACGCCTTGCCTCATTGCATTACTGAGCAGCGCGTAATCCGTCGCATCGCGTGCTTGTGTATTGGCGACGTTGCTGGAGTTGCGGTAATTGAAACCGTCTACTTGATCTAGCGCGGAGACGTAAGCGCCGGTGCCGCGCTGTTGGTATATACGTGCTTCATCACTATTCGCAATAGAGTTTCGCACCCAGTCAAGGCCGCGCTCATTCGCCATTTGGGAGTAATAATCCATCCCGCTTTTATCCAGTGAACGCCCTAAATTGCTTTGATATATGTCGTTAAGCTGGCTGCTAAGACTGTTACTGGAAGAGGAGCTACTAGATGAAGAGGGAGAACGATAGCTAAGCCCGCTGACACGATCTGACGCCTTAACAGTCGCGGCCTGCTTAGTGCTTCGATACTTTTTCGCTTCGTCACTGCCAGACAGGGAGTTTTTGACCCAATCTATCCCTTTTTCACTGGCCATTTTTGTGTAGTAGTCCAACCCGCTTTTATCAGCGCTACGGCCGAGCGTGGACTGAAACAAAGCATTAATGTCGTTTGCCGCCATGAGAAAGCCTCCCGGCTTGCTAGAAACAAAAAAAGCGCCTAAGCGCTATGGTAGTGAGTCATCAGCTAGGCGGCTATGTGTTGCGAGGCTGCCTAGCGTCGATCATTATTTACAGAGCAGCAATAATAAAGGCTAGCAACTCTTCATAGCGCACACCGTAACGATTGCCAGCGGAGCGGTACTCCTGCGTGATATTACCATCTTCATCTTTCACTTCAGGCTGCTCTTCCCACTCATCATAACAAATGATTCCGTAGCGATTAGCGTCAAGACCTTCGGCGGCAAACGCTTCTGCAACTTCTTGCGCTATCACCCCAATATGGATTCGGGCCTCAGATCCTTTCCTATCCACAGCATCACGATAGCGGAATTTTTTAACTAGGCCTTTTAGGCGTTTAGCAACAAGTAATTCCGCTTCGTCTAAACATTCAATGTCTTGCTTTTCGCGCTTGTCCGACGTATTTATTGTTCCAGTTGATGCGTACAGCTCAGAAAACCTATTCGCTGCTGTGCCAAGCAAGTGCACCCCGTCAACCTCAGGTCGTGTAATTACGTCGTAGAATCTCAGGGAATTGGTGCTGTTCGCTCTTAATGACCAGAAGTCATTTGAAGACGTTTCTGTGCAGTTATATAATAACTGAGCCTCTCTAAACGAATTCGGCGTGGATACTGCTATCCCTGCCGCCGACCCGTTTTCTCCAGTAATTGCCATGGACGTAATAGAATATAATCCACCTTCGTTCACCCAAAAGTGAGCACTAGGGTTTAGGTTCGCTTGAGTTTCAGCTAATTTGTCATGAAAACGACCAGACAAAGATCCAATTCTTTCGCCCGTCGCGTGACAAAAAACCGGATTAGCGTCACTACCCCTAAGTGCGGCTCCGCTTTCGTCTTTCAAATATGGAGCAATGCTATTTCTGGAACCAGGGTGGCTAACATGGGTAACATTCCTAACCGAACCTATATTAATTTCAACTACATCAGCAGCTTCATCAAACGCGCAAACTTCGGTGAAATTATTATTCCCTGAATACCTAACTGTGCTTACTGGGCTGCCTAGTGAGATTGCAGAGTATACTGCATTTTGTGATGCCTGCCCTGTCAGATTGATAGCATGTTTCTCGTTGAGATTGGGTGATTGCGTTACGTCATATAGCAACCCAACAAATAAATTGCCGCTGCCCTCTCCGAGTAAAACACCTTCGTTGCAGTGCTTAGACAATACTCCCATTGCTAGGTTGTAATCAGCGCCATCTACATCAATAGTGGTCTGTCCATACGACAGTGCAACGTTGCTGTTTTCAGCTATCAACGATGAGAGCAGATTGTGCCTAGCATCGTTTTTTAGTTCATGTGCATACCCAATGCCGTTCTTAACATCTTTTGCATACATGTTAGAAGCGAATGATGTGTCGGTACGATCAAAAAGCCAACCGACTGAAATGTCGCAATCTGGATTCGGAATTAAGTCACAATCTAATAGGCGTACATTTTTAGGTCTGACTCCCGTGCCGCCCGCTATTAATATCCCTGTTCCTCGCTCATCACCCGCAGCGCCGTAATCAATTACTCTTACATCTCTTATATGTAAATCACTTCCAGAGGCGGCTATTCCGTGCCCAGATCCGTTTCCAGAAAGCTGGCCCATATCAATAGTGAACCCGGATAGGCTTATGTTGTTTTTTTCTGGCGCATCAAACAGCGTGCCTGTTCCTGTTTTTCTTATGACGGTTTGCGTGGAACCTGCACCATACATAGTCAGATCTGCTGGAAGCGACTGTTCTGACAATAAATCGTAGACGCCGCCCTTCTCTAACCGATTTGTATATTCGGTTTTTAAAATTAAATCGGCAATGCTGTCGCCAAACTGACTGGCTCTAGCCATTGAGCCAAACAGCCCCTTCGCCTGCAATCCACTCCCACTTAGATCAATAAAGCTACCGCCATCATCCGTACCTGTTCCAGCCGCCACAATCTCATAATCATTGCCGCCGCCGTCTCCTGGTGAGTAGTAGCCTAGGGTGCGCACTTTTGCGCCAACCTGTAGTCCGGCAAACGCCTGCATATCGGCCACGGTGTCAAACACGATGCCGCGACGGTCGATGGCGGCGGGGATAAGCTGCACCCCTGAGCTAGTACCCACTTCGTAGGTGTCTAGGTCGTTGGTACGCCACACGCTGCCGTTAAACACCTTCTCAGCACCCACCGTGGTGTTGTAGTAGCGGTCACCTGCATTCGGTGCGTTACCGAGCGGGTCTAACGTAGGGTCGCTGGCTAGTGCGCCGTAGTACGCGCCGCGAATCAAGTTCCAGGTATTGGCAGCAGAATTCTTGTGCTCTTCGGCGGTATTGCGGTAATCCAGCGTGGTATCACGAGCAGTAAGCGTTTTGTCGCGGTAGCCCTTGGTGGTATCTCGCGCCGTCAAGGTGGTGTCGCGGGCAGCGAGCGTGGTGTCTCGTGCCGATAGCGTGGTGTCGCGGGCGGCTTCGGTGGCAGCCTTGGCGTTTTCGATATCCACCACGTTAACGCCCAGGCTCCAGTTCGCGGCATTGAACGTGGCCCCGCTGGTCATGCGTGATCGCGAAACGTACAGGTTCTTGGTGTCCGGGTCGCGCACCACGTCATTAATGAAATAGTCAGTGTTTGGCGTCCAATCGCCGCGCCAAGTAAATCCGTCTAGCAGCGCTAGCTTGCCGTCTTTATCGAACCCTACCACTTTGTTGCGCCGCTGCAGGGCATTGGCCTCAATCTCTTGGCTGGCACTTTCATCCGGCAGCTTGAGTGCGCGAGAGGTATCTACCTTGACTTTGCCAAGAGCGGTGGCGACCTCGTCAAACTTATAGTCAACGGATGATGACTCAACGGTGGTGCCGGGCTGAAAGCGCTGGGCGGGGTCTGAGTTGTCGTAGTACGGTTCAGTCATGGGAAACCCTCTCGGCTTGCCAGTGGTGGTTTATCCGCGACGGTGGCGTCGCTGTTCGAAATGAATGTCGTAGCCCAGTATTTCGTGGGGGTCGCTGTCAGAGTTGGAGTAGATGGCGAAGTTAATGGCGGTACCGGTGCCGCTGACGTTCATCGGCTCCTGGCCAAGCGAAGGCGACGACCAGTTGAATTGGCCCCAGTTGTCGATATCCCATAAACCGCCGCCCAGCAGGAATTGAATGAACTCGCGCCGTGGTGTCGCGGTTTCTACGCGCCCGTAGTCGAAGTCGGTCAGGATGGAGATATTGGCGTTGGAGCCTGAGCGCACGTCCCAAAACACGCGGCGGAATCGCTTGCGGATGCTTGGGCTTTTCAGCGTGTTGTAGGCCAGCGTTAGAAACGATTCGATAGGCGCGCCGTTGAAGCTGGTGGCGTTATTGTCCAGGCGGTAGACGTTGCCTTGATCATCCCCGAATAGCAGCACTTCGGCCCCGTTGTCGCGCTCGCCGCTGTGCGCCACTTCAACCTGAGCCGGGAAGCGCACGGTGGTAATGCCGGTTGGGCTCATGTACACGCCGGTACCGTTGTCGAACCACACACGGTACTGTGCCCGCTGCTTACTGATCGCCGAGGCTTTAACCCGGGTGAACAGCCGCTCCTGCAGAAAGATCGGCTCGACTTGGTAGCCTTGCTGCATGGGCCGGAAGTCACCGTAAGCATTTGTGGCTTCAAGGCTGCCGATGCCGCGCTCTGCGATGAAGTACGGCTGCATCAGGCTTTGCCCGCTGTAGGGTCGAGCGCCGCTAGTGGGTACCGTCACCTCTAGCCGCCAATCTGCTGTACTGGAGCCATACAGGGTTTGAATGGTATCGCGGCACAGCACATGCAGTACGCCACCACGGCCCAGCACTAGGCCGGTGAGCGTTTGGCCCACTGCTATTTCGCCAGCGCCGCCGGTAGAGGCATCCCACTCGGCAGGCTTGCCCAGCTCGGAATGTTGAATGCTGCCCTCGGCAAAGCCTAAAAATAGGTGGTTCTTGAAGAGCTCAATGTACAAGGCACCGCTGGGGGCGGCAGTTAGCTCGGTGTGAGCGAGTGTCTTATCCGGCACCATCATGCTCATTTGCGGCAGGTTGCCCACGGTAAACGTCACGCGCTCAATGGTGTTTGGGTCAAGCCCTGCCAGGTCAATCGTCATTTCCGTGGTGGCGGTGCCGTCCCCTGTTACGTCAGCAGGCGATAGCAAAGCCGTACCGTCGCGGCCTTGCACCGTAGCGCCGGTAATGTTGCGCCCCTTGGCATCCTTGAGGGTGAGTACGTCTGTTGCATTGGCAAAGGTGACGCCATCGGCAAAGTGGCTTTCCATCGCAGTGACCAGCGCCGTGATAGAGGCGTAATCCGCCGCCTCGGCAGCAGGCAGGGCCAGCGAGAATGGCTTGCCTCCACCCACACCATACAAACGGCGTCCGCCTTCGGTGCCTGTCACGTTGCCTTCCGTCCACTCATGGCGGCCTAGATGCACCTCGGCCATGAAGCGCCACGCCTCGCTCTCGCCCTCACCTTCCAGCACGTACAGCGCGGCCCATTCGGTAGGGTCGCCGCCTTCCTCCTCGGCGGGAATATCCACCTGCTGCCGCACCGCTAGCTCGTAGCTGCCAAACGACACCACGCCGAGCATCGGGCCAGTGCCCGGCACTTCCAGGCCGATTTGCGTATACCCTTCAATGCGCCGATAACCGCCTGTGACCGGGCAGTCGTAGTTGACGGCTGACAGGCACGCACCGGGGGCTAGCTGTGCAGGGGGCGTGACAAGATCAATGCCGCCGCCGAGGGGGACATAGGCGTTAGTGCTCATGCCAGTGCCTCCCCTGTGCTAATCGGGGGTAGCTCGGTGGCGGCCACGCGCATCATCACCTCCCGGTAATTAGCGCTCGCCTGCTGCACGACTTCGGGGGCATTCTCGTAAAGCCCGTACTGCAGCATGGCGCGGTAAACAATCGCCATGTGATAGCGCGGCGGCATACGCGGCACATCGTTGTTGTTCTCCAATTCCTGCGGAGTGCGCCAGTATTCAAACTGCAGCGCACCAGAGGTGTTGGGCGCGGCGTTAAGGTGAAGCACTCCGTCCGGCGCAATCGCCGTGCATGTAAAGTGGTCGTTAGCGGCGTAGCGCAGCTCTTCCCACGGCAAGACGCGAATCACTTGGCTGCCGAAACGCAGGGTATCCGCTGCCCAGGCTTCAAAGTCCTCGGGCAGCGGGTATTGGGTGTCCTCGGTGTTTAGATCCACCTGCCCAAGCGACCAATCAAACCGCCAGCGGCGTTCTAGCTGAATTTCCCGCCACGCGGTTTTCACCCAGCCGATCAGGCGTGCGTATTCCCCGGACTGACCGGCCACGTTGGCAGGGCCGTTCCCGGCTGCGCCAACTTCTTGGCGTAGCCGTTGGCACAATTCCAGGAACGTCATGGCTTACTCCACTTCGCGCACGATCTGGAAGGGGTAGGCCAAGACTTCGGTGCGGCTCATATCCTTGGGGTCGTACTCGTAGCGGTTGGCGTTTTTCAGCACCTCGACCACGGATTCAGGCACGATGACGTTTTTGCCGCGCTGAATGGCCCACATCTTGCCGTTCACGCCCACGGGCACCGGCTGCTTATCCTTGCCATCGGTTTGAATGATGATCTCAAAGCGCTTTTCTTTGGTGCTTTCAGCGGTGCTTGGTGCCGTATTCAGCTCTGGTGCTGGCGGCTCGCCTAGTGCTTCACGCAGCTTGTTACGCAGCGTGTCGTCGCTGGCGTTGTGTGCAAACTTAACGCCCAGGTCGTTGGCGGTTTGCTCCAGCGTGGCGCGGTCCATGGTGTTGACGTTGACTTCTGACATTGCGGTTACCTCACGGTAAGCGGAAATAAAAAGCCCCAGCGGATGCCGGGGCTTGAGGGGTGGTTAGGGGTTACGCCAGCTCGGAAGCAGCGACTTCCAATCGGGCCAGCCATGCTTCGTTAAGCACCTTGGCCACGAAGTAGGTTTTCCAGCCTACGGAGCCACGCTGGCCGAGCGGATCGCCGCCACGCGGGGTATCCGGGTTCAGCACCTTGGGCGTGACCGCGTTCTTGCCTTTCAGCGGCACCAGGCCGTAGGACTCTTTGGCGATGTACACTACGGGGTATACGTCTGCGTTGGTGCCAGTGGTAGACACCATGCTGCCTGCAGTGCCGCCCGCGTCGGCGAACTTGTCCAGCACGGGGGAAAGCACGTAGCGCACGTCCTCGACCTTGCCGATCTCATACGGTAGCGCCTTCATGCTTCCGTACTTCTCGGTGGGAACGAAGCCGACCATGTCTCGAATATCCGCTTCGAGGTCGGTATGTGCGAACGCGACAAACGCGGCATCAACCGGCTCGGTGGAGTAGTTGGGAGAGCTGCCCACCATGCTGGTAACTTTCTTGGCGCGCTGGGCTTTCAGTGCGCGAGTGATAGCGCGCTGCTTAGCCAGGCTAATCTTGGTGTTCACCGCTGAGCGGGCTGCGCCGTTGGCATAGAACACGTTGGTGCCTGCACGAATGGCACCCCAGGTCTGCACCTCGACGGTTTCCGCTGCTTGCTCACCGCACAGCATGGAAGCGTCAGACAGCACCGGGTCTTCGGCCAAGTCGTTGACCACATCGGTGATTTCAACCCAAGCGCCCCACTGCTTGAGCTGTACTTCCACGTCCTCGTACTGCATTTGCTGCGCAGTCGGGGTGACGCCCTCAGCCAGCGGGGTGTTAGGGATGTTGAACGGCACCGGGCGGCGGAACTTCACCGTATCGGCTTTGTTCTTCGGCATCGGCTTGGATTGGCCGAATTTAGACAGAACCAAGATGGGCTCGGCATGAGCCAGCATTTCAGCGGCGGCCCAGGCAGCAGTACGCTGCGAGATAGAGCCATAAGTAGTTGTAGCCATTGCGTGTTACCTCACGGTAAGAAGGATTAGCGTTGCCGCGCTTTTTTGGCGGCGTAGTGTTCAAAGGCGGCATCGAAGTCGTCTGGCGTGCCCCGCTGTTGAGCGGCCCCTCGGCGGCTCACGGTTTGGGCGTTCGCTAGTCGGCTCTGCCGTTTGTCGTGCTGAGTGGCACGGCTGTTATCGCCCGGCAGGTTGCCCTTGTAGAAATCGAGGAGCGCGGATGCGTCGTCGGCGCTTTCGCTTCCCGCAAGCTGCTGGATAGCCGGGTTCTGGTCTTGCAGCCATGACTGAAACTCAGGGGCATTGACCACGTCACGCCAATCGCTGTGCCGGCTTTCGAGGCGGGCGTATTCCGATTGAAGCTGCTGTTCATGCGCCTGTTGCTGGATGGGCTGCACTGCGGATTGCAGCTGCTGGAGCTGCTGTTCTAACTGCGCCTGCCGCTGCTGGTCTGCTTTCAGACGAGCTTCGAAGGCGCGGGCCATGTCGGGAAAGTCCTCCTTAAAAGCGTCCCAATCGTCACTGCCCATCTCTTGGGCAGCTTCGTCGCGGCGCTCGTCGTCGGATTTTTCCCGGCCATCGGCGTGCTGGGTGTGCTGCTGGCGTTGCTGTAGCTGCGATTGCAGGTCGTTAATCTGTCGTTGGTACGCGCCCAGGCGGCCGCGCTGACTGGCCTCAGAGTGCTTGAGCTTCTGGTTTTCCTGCTCGAGCGCGCTTAGGCGTTCGTTAATGTCCGGCTCAGGCTGGGCGGCTTCTTCTTCCTCGCCCTCTGGGTCCGGCTCTTGCCCTGACTCCTGGTCGCGGTGGTACTCGTCGCGCTCATCGGGCGCCTTGGTCTTTCCGGCATACTCGTCAAACGCGCTCTCGAAGTCGTCTTGAGTATCCTGCGGCTCTTTATCAAGCGGCTGGTTCTCGGTGCTCATGTAGCGGTTCTCCCGAACGGCTGTGGCGTCTCACGACGCGGTTGGCCTGCGTGCAGGCAATAAAAAACCCGCTCGGTGGCGGGTTAGTAATCGGTATCAGGTAGCGGCTCTCGCTTGGGCGTGTCGTCCGCGTTAGCAATCAGGTCATCAATGACGCGAATCTCCCCGCGCAACTTATCGTCGTTGGGGCTGCCGTTAATCAGCGACTCAACGCACTGCTGGCGGCGATCCTGCAGCCATTGGGTCACGGCTTGCCAAGTGCCTGAGTGGCGGTCGAGGTTATCCATAGGAATCGTACCCTTGAGCCATGTTGTCACGGCGCGCCATGCGGTCGTTCTGCCGCTCGGTAAGCTCGGCGGCTTTCACGTCGCGCTGGTTTTGTAGCTGGGCGGCGGTCTTGCGCATTTCTAGCTCTAGCTTCTGGCTTTCCAATCCGGCCTTCTGCTCAAGCTGCGCTAGGGTAATGCCCTCTTTCAGCGCGATCTCTAAGCGCGTCTTTTCCTGCTCGGTTTGCAGTTCGGCGGCTTTATACTGCTGCTCAAACTGTTGTTGCTGCGCCTTCATCTGGCTCTCTTGCTGCCACTGTTGGGCTTTTAGCTCTAGCTCCTGCTGGCGTAGCTGTAGCTCTTGCATCTTGATCTGAAGCTCTGGCGGCGGGCCTTCCTCGCCCTGGCCTTGTTGACGCTGCTCTAGCTCCTCGTCGGTGTACGTCACAGTATCGACCGGCACCTGCAGCGTGCGCAGGATCTCCTTGTACAGCCCTTGCCAGTTGGTTAGCTCGGCAAAGATGGGGTTATTGGCCGCCACTTGAGACAGCATCATCAGCTTCTCTTGCTGCTCCTCACGGGCAATCAAAACGCTGGTACCCTTAGCCACCACGTCGAAGTCGCCTTTTATCTCGGCGCGGTCGGTGTACATCATGTGGTAGTCGTAAAACCGGCGAACAGTCGGCACGCTAATACCGTCATCGAAGTTCTTCACGGCTGAGCGCAGCACGATGTTGGAGTTATTCATCAACATCTGCATGCCGGTCGCCGTTCTGGCACCGGGACCGCCGCTCATGCCCTCGCCCTGCAGTAGCACCGGCAGGTTGGTTTCGGTGTCGGCCAGTTCTTGTGCCATGTTGAAGATGGCGGCCATATCGGCTTGGTTGTTCTGGATTTGCACTGACAGGAACGCTTGATCGATGGGCGCATCGCCGGTGTATTCCCACACCTTGTTACTGCGAATCGTCCAATCGCCGTCTTTAGGAGTGACAGCGCGCTTGTTGACGACGATCTGCGGGCCAGCAGATAACCCAGCGTTGTCCATCATCATGCGCCAAGCAGCGTTGACCACCTTCTGTGGCTGCCGCATCAGGTACGGCACGCCAAAGCCGAAAATGGTGGAGCTATCCTCCTCCCAATTAAACACGCTGTAGGGCAAATCGTCGGTTTCCAGCGGGTTCAGCGCGGCCTTGATAACATGGTTGCCGACCATCAGCACGCAGCCGGTGTATTCGACCAGCGGATCATCGTCTACATCGCAGCCGCACGCCTCTAACTCTTCCTTGTCCAGCGGCCCCCAATATTCCCAGAGTTCGTAACGGGCATCGCTGACGACGGTATCTACGCCAGTAATGGCACGCATCTCGTCGCGGCGGTCGTGGGAAATGTGGTGGCCGTCTTTATCTTCCAGCGCTCGGCGCAGCTGGGGCAGCATCACGCCGGGTAGGTCGGCTAGGTCGCGTAGCTGCTTACGGTTGAGCAGCTTGCGCTCGAACACGAACTCGGCCTCACTCATCTTGGCCGCTGACATATCGGGGAAGAAATCCCAAGGGTCTACACGCTCGACCGCTGGCCGGAACTCCTCTTGAATCTCCATCACGCTCTGGCCGGTGCTGGGGTCGGTCATCCAAGCGCGGCGGGTGCGGTTCACAATGGCCGGGCCTTTCAGAATACCGGTGCCTAGAATGCAGGCGTCCTCGATCACGTCGCGGGTATGGGCGTTATAGCGGCTCTCCGCAAAATCGTCCTCGATCTGCTTCTGCATTTGCCGTGCGGCATCATCGGCAATCGCCTGCGGGTCGGACTGGCCTTGCATCTCTGGCGGCATGCCTTGCGGCATTATTCCCGGCTGCTGCATATCAGCCTGCATCATGCCCTGCTGCTTGCTCATCGCCGGTACGGGCGTGGGCTTGATGCCGAAGTTGGTGTCGTCGTTGGGCAGCAACATATCGCTAAGGCGTGCAATCGCTGCCCGCGTTTTGTTGCGCGTAATATTGACGAACACCTGGCTGCCGCCTTTCTGGCGCATGCGGCTCATTTGATCTTCGGTGTACTTGCCGTTGTATTGGCGCAAGTCTTCCAGCCAGCGGGTTTCGATCTGCTCCTTTGCGGCCACCTGCTCATGGGCCAAGCGATGCAGCTTGGAGCCCAGCATGTTCAGCTCCTCTTCCTGCTGCTGGCGTAGCGCCTCGCGCTCGTCGGCGTCTAGCTCAACGGGCGCTGTGTCTTGCTCGTCTGCCATCTCGGCAGTCGTGGGGTTTTGCATGCTAGTACCCTGTTGTGTAGTCGCCGGGGGCGCTGCCTGCGCCGGTATTCTGAACGGGGCGCGTGGTGGCGTGGTGTAGCTTCATCACTAGGTAGCGGGTGGCGTCCATCAAGTGGTCGTTGCTCTTAACGACGCGGCCTTTCTCGTCGCGGCGGTACAGCCGGTACTCGCCTAGCCAGTGCTGCAGCGTGCTAAACACTTTCAGGCGTCCAGTGCTTAACCGGTCCAGCACTTCCAGCAGCCCAGCCTCCACGCTCTTGTCAACACGGATAAGGTTCAGGCCTTCGTTTTCGTACAGCGTCATCACGCGCTTGCCGTCGCTCTGGTTCGTACCTGCGTAGTCGATGATTCCCGGCATCCAGCTGCCGCGCATCTTGATCGCTTTGGCGTGAACGGTCGGCTCAGCTTGACCTCGGTAGTGCTCGCTGTTCAGGTAGAGAATGTCGGTATCGCGGTCGAGCGCGCCCCATATTGCGGCGGTCTTTTTCCAGCCAACGTCGAGGCCATAAGCACGCGCCCACCAGCCAGGGATTTGGAACGGGTCACAGATAATGTCCTCTTCCGGCACCGGGTAGATGGCACCGCTGCCGAGCGTAGGAATGCCGTTCATGCGCGCCTCTAGCTGGTGTGGACTGATACCCTTCGCCATATCATCGATATCCTCTTGCTTGAGGTGCGGCGCATCTTTCCAGCCCGCTTGCACGACATACCGGCTCAACGCAGACCTACCATGAACTGTGCGCCTGCAATGGTCAGCACATCGCCAGTGCTAGCGTGCGGGTCTACCATGCGGGCCACTTTTATTGACAGCATGCCTTCTTTGATACCGCGCTCCCTCACTAGATCGGCAATGCGGGTAGCGGCTGACGTGGTGCGCTTCTGGTACTTGGTGCTGACGCTCGCGGCGAGATATTCGCCTTGGATGGGGTCGGTCATACTGGCTCCTGCAGGCTGCGAGCCTTGTAATGCTGGGTATTCTTGCGATTGACCACTATTTTCCAGTCGTCACGGAAAGTGTGGGAGAGCGTGAAATCCATATCGGGGGAATCGCGCATATCAACAATGCTGCCGTCTTTGCAGTGCATGTTGACGGTCTTGCACTCTGCATCCCATGCCCAATAGCCGCCCCATTCCGGTAGCGTTACAGCGCAGCCTTGCTTCATACAGCTAAGCGCATCTTTAAAATTCATACCGGCTCCTGCTCATGCTTGGATTCAAGAAACGATACCACCAGCTCAGTTAGGCCAGACAGTGGCGTAAACGTCATCATCACAATGCCGCGTGTGGTCATTGTGCGGATCAGCGCCTCGTCGTATACGTCTTTAGGTACCTCCTCGTCCAACCACACCACATCCTGCTCAGTGCCCTGGAAGATTCGACGGCCTTGGTCATAGCTGCGCAGCATCAAGCGGCTGGTACCGCCGCTGGCGTGGCTGACATTGATCTCTTCGTACAAGTTGGCCACGCCCCTGGCAGGCGTCGGCTTGCCTAGCTTGTCGCGTGGAATCAGGCCGCTGCCGAACTCGTCGGTATTCCATAGGCCGCCGAGTAGCTTGCTCTGGATAATGTCGCGGGTGGTTTGGCTGGTATCGCCTGCAGCCAGTGCAGTGATTGGCTTATCGAACGTGCGGCCTTCCCACCAGTGCGGGTACTCGCCAGTGAGGTGAAAAGCCATTTCTGCACCGCCAGCAATCGTTTTCCCGCAGTTATGGTGATAGACGCCAGCGCCCCGATAGTTATTGAATACCGGAATATGAGCGTCTATTATTGGCTGGTAACCAATAGGAACGACAGCAGCGATAACTTCGCCACCCACCAAGCGAGGCATTGACGATGGGTAGAAAATCCCCAATTGATCAACACTTTCCCCAAATACTCCAACGGATTGAGGCGGGTGAGCCAACATACTTGATTGCTGACAGCCTTGGGTTGACACGCCCTTCTCTTCAAGCCTACCTAAAGCGACGCGGGATAAAGAACCGCGCTGGCCGCATGCACCGAAAGCGCCTTGATGATAACGAGCTTCGCCACCTAATCGAGGTTGAGCACCTGACGCAAGCGCAAGCCGCCGAAGCGCTTGGTGTCTCCACGTCAGCGGTAGAACGTCGCTGTCGGTCGCTGCAGCTGAAAACGGCGCGGACAGGGCCTCGACACGGTGACGGTCATCGTAGCTGGCAGGGTGGCCGCCGCGTTGACAAACACGGATATGTCGAGGTATTCGCGCCTCTGCATCCTCAAGCGAAAGCGCCAAGCGGCTATGTGTTCGAGCACCGACTGGTGATGGAGGTTGTGCTGGGGCGATACCTGACTGCTGAGGAAGTGGTCGATCATCGAGATAACCACCCGCGGCACAACTGGCCTGATAACCTTCGACTGTATGCGACCAATGCAGACCATCTGCGCGCGACACTAACTGGTCGAGAGAAAGCCACCCCTCGTCGGTCAATACCCGGTGCTTACGGGAGCAGTCAAAGAATCGACCGCTGCCCAGCACCACACGAAACGCTGGCTCAATGCCCACCAGATGTGCGTCAACAGGTTGAACGTCACATTCAGATCCACCAGCCCATGCCCGAAGACTACCAGCGCAGCCGAACAGCGCTTCTGAGGCGCGGACCGAGCCAGCCGCCGTTTCAATAAACGTCCAGGGCGTGATGCAACGATTGCCTGCCATGAACAGGCGTTCTTTGTGGTACTTGCCTGCCCGGAAGAACTCGAGGTGCTTGCCGTACAGCTCCCGCCTATACGGGCCTTCATCGGGAAATAGGTCGCGTATCAGGTTGTAGCGTTTGCGCCTCGCCTTTTCTTCCAGCGCTGCCAGTAGCGCTAAGCGGGCAGCGCGGTTATCACTGCTCACCGCCCACCTGCTGTTGAAGTTTGGCGATACGCGCCTCTAGCTCGTCGTCAGTCAGGCTGCGCTCGGCGGTTTCGTCGGCCTTGTCGTCATCGTCCATCGAGTACGCCTGGCGTTCCAGCTTAATAACCTTGCCTAACGCATCCACGCCGCTATTCAAGCTGCGAGCGAACTCGTTATGGTTGGACTCGTCTACATCAACTTGGGATAGCGTAACGGCTAACTTGGCAGCAATGCCTTTCCAGTCGTTGATCTGCTGACGGTGGCCAAGCACTACCTGCGTGATTTCGTCTGCCGCTTCCTCAACAATCTCTTCGTCGCTTCGCGCAGTCTCTTGCGCGAAACTATTGCGCGAAGTTGTGCGCGACAACTTTGTCTTAGCTGTACTTCTTACCTGCTTTGACAGGTTGCGCTGCCAGCCTTTTTTTTGCGCTTTACTGCGTATCGTTGACTCTTTTGTGCCGTACTGCTCAGCAATAGCGCGTATAGATAGCAAGCCCGCCCGATAGGCGGCTTCGATAGCTTCCCAGTCGGGTGTCTTAGCCATAAAAAAACGCCACCATTGCTGGCAGCGTCTCCATGCTTTAGTGAATCGTTGCGTTCGCGTAGCTATCAACGCTGTCGGAAAGCCAAGTGCCGTCCGGTAGCTCTAGAATGAATGCACGGGCAGTTTCATAACTGCACTCGTCGCCTTCCTCATCGATGAACGTGTCAATCTCGACCGTTTGGCCGGTGTCCAGTAGCGCTAAGCCTTTGCGCAGATTGATGGCTTCGACATTCATAACGCTTCACCTGAATAGGTGCCGGACGCTTCACAGCGTGCGGCGGGTGTCGGTAGTGTCAGCAGTGCTTCACAGCATGGCGTGGCTACCTACCCCATCTAACGGTCAGGGGTGCCCGAGACGGATCGACCTCCTTTGCCTTTTCAGGCTTCCAGCTCGCGATCTTCGTATTTCCATTTATAACCACGATGAGTTTTCTGCTTACCGCTCACTACATAGCTAACCGAGCCGTCATGAAAGCCTGCTTTCTTTAATGCGTACACATCTGTAAAAGCCAGCATTTCATTGTCGTTGAACCCAATAATGATTCTGCGAACAAAGCCAGTTATGGAATGAAAGCGCTTTTTCTGGATACAGTCGTGAACATTATCTTTCACGCTACCAAGCTGCAGATGTTCTGGGTTGATGCAGGCTGGGTTATCGCAAGAGTGCATAACAACAAGGCCCTTAGGCACATCGCCTTTATGCAGCACATAAGAAACCTTGTGAGCCCCTAGTCGCCTACTCCCTAGCGAAAACCTGCCGTAACCGTAGGGGTCTTTCCCTCCGCTGTACTCCCAGCAGCCGCTTTCGCTTTTAACGCATTTTGAAAGCAGTCTTTCTTTTGGGCATGTTCGTGAGCCGTAAGAAAACACTTCCCTTTTGGTAAGCATAAACACCACCTCTGTGATTAACCTGGATGGCAACGCTTCACAGCGTGGCGTGTCGCTTCTCAGCGAGATAGAGTCAGCGCCTTTTGCGATGCCAGTACGCTGACAGTAAAAACGTGATGACAATCAAGCGCAGCCGGAGCCACGCTTCAACGCGCTTACTTGGTGTCAGCTTCACGGTAGAGGCCTGACTGCGCCTTGCCTTGCTGCCATGAGCTAATGCCCTTCTCCACCGTGCGTCCGGTGACGTAGCCACCCACGCCGATGGTCATCAAGTCCCATAGCCGCTCTGGTAGATCTAGCTGCAGCCCCACGCCGAAGATCGCGCCAAGGTAAGGGGCTAGCAGATAGTTGTTCGCAATCACAGCAACTATCACGATCATCAACAGCGGTCGCCAGTTACGCTGCAGCCAGCTCTCGCCCTGCGCTTCGGCCAAGATGATCTGCATCTGAGCCTTGAGCAGCGAGTCTTGCGACTCGATGAGCTGCGACCGAATCTCCGACTTGAGCCGGTTGGCTTCGTCTTTATCGGTCACTGCCTTGTCGATGACGCCGAACAGCGGGCCAGTGATGGCGCTCAGCGCTTTCGTGACTAGATTCATTTTTTGGCACCCCTCACGCGGTCAGCCAGGGCCAGGAGCATTAGGTCGATACTGCGCGGGCCCGCCCAGCCGCATACCGCTGCCACGGCAGACGCAGGCCAGCCGGTCAGGTCGAAATAGAGATTGATACCGGCAGCGATAGTAATCATGACCACCAGTGCCGGAGCATCCAGCCACAATCGACGCGTAAAGAAACGTTCACGCTCGCCGCTTTTGACCTCGTGAGCGATTTTAGCGAGTAGACCCATAACGACTGCTACTGACGTACCCAACGCCAGCAGCACCTCCTGTATCAGTCCGGTGTTTCGCCATGGCATCAGGCCACCTCAGTATCAATTTCGGCATACAGCGAAACCGCCATGCTGTCCGCCTGATCGCTTTCAACTTCGTTGCGCAGATTGACGACGCGCTTAAACCACCCGTATGCGAAGTCCTCTTGTCGTTCGTCTCGCTCAGCCAGCCCGCGACAGAAGGCGATGCGCACACCGTTGATAGATTCTGCCAGCACGTACAGTCCAGCGCCGCCACGCGCCTTGCGGTAATCGGCAAGCGCGTTCAGCGTGACAGGCCCCACGGCACCATCCACATTGAGATCAGGAAACAGCTTGCCGCGACTATTCAGCACGTTAAGCGTGCGCTGCAGCTCTTGCGCCGCTCGGCCTGGGCCAGAGTTAACGCCGAAGTCAAACAGGTATTCTGCCAGCGTGGCGCTCATCGGCGCGATGCGGTCGAGTCGAATACTCGTCCAGTAGCGCGCCTCGTAGATACGCACGGCCAGCGACTTGGGAAGGCTGCGCATATCACCGTGGTAGCCGTTCTCGCGCGCCACGGCCTGGGTGATGCCGTAGTTGGTCGGGCCGCCACGATCAGACGGGTGATTGACGTAGCCACCCTCTCGATCCATGACCGAGGCGACCAGTCGTTGCTTGAGGGAGGTTGTCATGTAGAGCTCCAGCGCCTCACGGCGGGGGAAAACAGAAAAGCCCCACCAGAGACTGGTAGGGCCTTAAACGAAAACGCCCCGGCTCAAAGCCAGGGCGCAGAATTCGATAGTGGGATTATTCTGGTTCAAAATGCGGCAGAGCGCAAGTTATGCTGCCTTGGCGCTTGTGATTAGCGCTGCCACTGGAGCCAACGCCTGGCACTCCCAGCGGTCGAGCGTGTCCAAAAGCCGATCCCAGACGCCGCCCCACGTTGAACGGTCGCGCCTACGCCAGTCTCTTGTATTCACCTCTTCCCCATGCTCCATCTCAATCCAGGCGGCAATCCTGCGCGGGTTATGCAGCCCCGGCCGGTTATACGGGTACGTCGTCTCGGCGTGGTGGTGAATTGCTGCCGACACAATCCAGCGTAGTTGCCGCGCCGCTTCTGCGGTCGGGTATTCGCTCTGCCCCTGCCCTGGCAAGCGCATCTGCATACCAGCGTGCATCAGCGCGGCATGCAGCCACTCCCGATCCTCGGCAAGTTCGTCGCGTGTAAACGGGCCGAAGCAATAGCGGGCCAGCGCCTGCAAATGCTGCGGCAAACGCTCAACGACACTAATAACCTGCCCCGCTTCCAGACCATGCACTATCCGCCAGTCGTTGTTATTGCGCTGCGTCGTCTGTATCTGCGCACCCATGCGCGCTATCTCTGCCGCGTGCTGCATCACGCTGCCACGCTGTTCGTGATAGCAGTCAAAGATCATCTGCCGTGCCGAGCCGTAACGCATCACCACCCCCTGCCGTTGCGCATTCGTTGCGTTTTCGTTGCGCTATTGCGCATTTGTTGCGTTTTGTTGCCCTTGAGTGTTGCGTTTTTCTCTGCAACCACTTCATTCCAAACGTCTTTTATCCGTTGCGGTGTTGCGTGCGGGAATCTCTTCACCCACTGCGTATGCACTGCCTTTCGTTGAGCTTGTGGCGCCCTGAGCATTTGCCGCGCAATGAACATCACCTCGCATTGCCGCGCCCATTCGTGCCATTCCGGCGGGTAACCGTTGAGGCCACCCAGTGGGCGTCCATCAGGCCATGCGGTAGGGCGCTCGATCACGCGCTATCACCTCCCTGCCCTATATATCCCTGGTTTACTGACACCTCAGCCTCGCAGGCTGGACAGACCAACGCGGCTATGAATGGCCGGTCGCCCATGATGGCCAGCGGCACGAAGGTTTCGCCGCACCGGCAGGCTGGGAATACGGTTTCGCCAGCGCGTGGCTTGCCGCCAATGTCGATCACGTCACCCATTTGTCACCTCGGTTATGTCGCCGGTTATATTTTGCTGCTCGTTTTGTACTGGAATGATCTCGATCCACGTCCCCGTCTCTGCCCCCCGGTCGATCTCGGGCGGCTCCATGATCACCCGGCGCACATACTCGCCGCGGTCGTCGGGAAGCAAGCCTGCGGCGACCAGTCCGTCCTCGAGGTGCTTCACGTTCAGGCTGTAGTTGCTGGTGTCGCGCCGGCGCACGCCCTTGCCAAGCCTGGGGCGGAATACCAGATCCACACGCTGGCCGATCGGCTGGACGCCCTCGCGCTTCACGACACTGCGCACAAGCAGATGGCAGCTATCGACCTCGCGTTTGCGCTTGGTCCAGTGCTGGCGGGTGCCTACGTTGGTGCTGGTGGCCAGGTAGGGAATGAACAACTTCATGCCTTCACCGCCTTGACCAGTTGCCGCCGGGCCAATTGATCGAGGGTCAGCACGATCGCTTCGTTCATCCGCGCGCGCCGCTCGTCCCGCGAAAGGTTCTTACCGTTGTCGATCTCACCGTGACACGACGGGCACAGCGCGGCGGTGAGCGCGTCGGACGCTTTCTGGCCGCGACCCCGGTGCTGGTTACTGTGCGCGGCCTGGATGCCCCAAGCGCCGCACAGCACACACTCTTCGATCTCGTGGACGTTCGCCAGCCACTGGCGGCAGCGGTGCGGCTTGGTGGGCAGGTAGCACTCATTGGGTAGCATCAGACGTCCTCCCACTCGTCACTGAAAAGCTCTTCACAGGTCTGCTCGAAAAGGCAGTCGCTACAAAGCGCTTCTCCGTCATCGTTAAAACCAATAGCCTCATCGGTGCACTTCTCGCATTCACCGAGCATCACGCCACCTCCTTGTACTCATCTGGCTTAAAGCCACGCAGGTTGGGATCAGTCAGCCGCATGCCCAGGCTGGTGAAGTGTTGGTACACAGCATCGAGGTAGCGCGACTTCTGGTCTTTGGTCATCAGGCGCGTGCAAGGGAAGTCCAACGGCTCCTGCATTAGCTCAAGCTTGGCCTCATACGGCAGCGGCTTAACGATGCGGTCGTACTTCTCTTTGAACTCGGGCAGCTCCCAGCGCAGGATCGGTACCGCGAAGTGCAGCTTGCAGAAGCCGCGGTACTCCTCGGCGGTGTGGTCGCCTTGGGCCTCTGCCTCAAGGAGCCATTTGCGTTGGAGCTTGTTCTGGTCGGTGCTGCGCTTCACTTGGCGTTTACGCACTACGATCTCGACCTCTCCCCATAGCTGGATGGCGTCGGTCACCACCTTGGGCAGCTTGCCAATGGCGGTCAGGGCTTCGGACACGCTACTGGCACGGGACACGAATGGTTTGGCTGCTGGTTTCGTCATGATCCACCCCGCAACATCCCCTTGAGCGCGGCTATTCCCTGCTCACCACTCATACGCCGACCGAATTGCTTCTCTGCCTGGGCGGCTACCTGCTCAAGACCGTCACGCTCTGCCCGTTGAGCCGCCGTCAGTTGGCCGTCATGGCCCACTAGCCCACGCGCCTCGACTGACCCCCCAGCCATTACCCGGTTAACGATGGCCCGGTACTGCTTGCCAAAGGTCCCGCGCAACGCACGAATCCGGCTTTCGCTGGTGGCTGCAGCAAGATCAAACCAGCCTGTCGCCCTACCCGCCTCGCGCACGGCACCATGAGTCCAGCGATGGCCTGCCGGATTTTGTGCGTGCTTGATGGCTTCATCGAACGCAAGCTCCACGCTAGGCATCCCAAAGTCCTCCGGTTGCGGTTTCAAGCTCGCAATCAGGCGTGCCACACTCGGCGGCCACTCGCTGCCCTCGCCCTTGATCCGCTCCAGCGCTGCATCCAGGCTCTGCTGTGTCGGCAGCACTGACCACTTCGCCATCGATATACCCACTTCCCGCTTCGCCAGCTTCACCATGTCCGGCGTCGAAAATGCACTCCGCCATGTCCTCGGATAGATCGCTTCCAGCCGTGTGAACGCCCGGTTGACCAGCTCCCAAATCTCCTGATTCCTCGTCGGGGAAGAGCCCTTCGATCCAGCTTGTGTCGTTGGGGTCGGAGAGCATTGCTGCGATTTGATCTTGGTTAGCGCGCTTTTCGTCAAATCCTGAGCGGTCTGCATGACTACCCCCTTTGCGGCGGTTATTGAACTGGATGGCGAGCGCTTTCCATTGCTTGCGCAGCTTGGTAGGGCTCAGGATGTTGGATTGCCAGAAGCTGTCCTGGCTGGCCCAGGCAAACAGGCGCTTGATGTGTTCAGGCTCTCGGCCATCCTGCTCGCGCATCAGGCGGAAGGTGTTAGCCCAGCGGGTGAGGTTGCGTTTCTCGCTGCCACCCGGGAGCGCATCGACAATGCCCGCCATCCACTCGGCAAGCTCATGGTCGATAGGCTCACCCCATACGCGACGCTTGGCGCTCGAAGTGTTTGCATCGACGTTCTTACTACCGCTAGGTAGTAAGTTGTCTTTCCTGTCTTTAGAAGCGTTACCGTTTTGGTAACACTCAGATTTACCATTTTGGTAAGAGTCACCCCTTTTTGGATCATCGTTACCAGTTTGGTGAGTGTCGGGCTTGGCCTGCTTCGGTGGTGGCGTTTTGCGCTCTGGCGCGGCCAAATCCCACTGATCGGCGTGCTTATTGAGCGAGACAGCTGAACGGCTGCCGCCATGGCGCAGCACGACGTTTTTCGCCACCAGCGCAGCGAGGGCTTGGCTCGCCTTGGTGCTAGGCAAACCGGTCAACTTGCCCAGCAGCCCACCCGTTACCCTCGCCTGCTTTCGGTTCCAGCCATACGTCAGCCTGATCACCGCCATCACCACACGCATTTCGCGCAGGGTCAGCGGTGCCGCCATAACCTGCTCCAACAGCTCATTGGCGATGCGCGTATAGCCATCTTCCACTTGTGGCCCCCTGCCAGAGCGCTCTGGCTCCGGCCTATCGACGTCTTCTCGACGTGGAAACTGGAAAATCTCAGCGGTATTAGTCATAATGAACCCGTTATGAATGTGTGAAAGCCCGGCCGCTCCCCAGCGATTTGCCGGGCTTTTGCGTTTCTGTCCTAGCCCTATCAGGGCCGCTTTCCTTCCTACTGCCCTACCAACTCGCTATGCTTGGCAGTGCCAGGGCCGTCACCCCTGGTTGTCGCCAATGACACGGCGGCTAAAGGGCACCGCAACCCGGGGCGCCTCGACTCCCTTGGCTCCTGGCCGCTCGTCGGGGACGAGCCGCTAGCAAGCCCTGGGAATCCCGGGGTTAACCACTGCGATGCCTGCTCGCTGATCCCTCGTTGCTAGCGCGATATCAGCAAGCGCTTGGCAAGGCGCTATACAAAAAACCAGGTCTTCCATGACCTGTCCGGACAGGTCCTCGTCACGGGGAGAAAAACCGTGGACGTGACCTTGTCATTCGAAGTGACGCTAAATGTGGCTCAGACGATCTCTGCGTTAGCTGCGCTACTGGTCGTTATGCACCGCATTCGCTAATCACTTCTTAAGCCCTGGCCGGGCGGCAGCCCGGTCAGGCACTTCCCTTAAACAGCCCGAAGCGTGCGCTCTCGGCGCATTGCATAGAGCTGGTCTTTCAACGGTCCCGCGATAGCAATGGCGTGATCGAGCATCACGTCCTCCACCGCCACTCCGCGCTGTGCGGCTTCCTGTTCCACCACGGCTTGATGCTGTGGCGACAGTCGCCGGTACGTTCGTGACAGAGCTGCACGATTCACAGTGACTCCTCGGGCCTTGTTCGGCCCTTCTGCTAGGCGCGTAAGCGCTGCATCATCTGCTCAGTGATGCGGTTTTCGATGAGGTGCGCCATGAGCGCTTCCACCATGTCCTGCTGTGCTGTCTGTACGCTTTCGCCTTTGGCCAAGCGATCGAGCAGCACGTCTTGTCGGAGGTTGATCACCTCCATGCCCACCAGGGCGCACTCCCGAATGGCGTGGGAGATAACGCCCCCGTGGCGCATTGCTGCCACCTGCTCCAGCGCGAGGTATTCCGAATCCTTGAAGCGAACGCGAGCGGGGTTATCCAGGTGCTCGCCTTCCGCTTTCCGGGTGGTGGGAATACGGGGTTCACGGTTCAGCATTGCGATTTCCTTCTTACGGTTTGCTGAGTTCGCGGCCTTCACAGGCAGGCGGTTTGATTTAGGCAACCTGAGAAGCAGAGTCACCAAAAATGTCAGGGCGCAGACCCTCAATGGTGAGCTTGCCCTCAGTCGCGTCCTGAAGGCGTTTAGCCATTTCGAGAGAGGCCTTCCGGTGCCCTCCCGAGAGCTGCCAGAGATAAGCCACGGATGTTCCAGCATTCTGGGCAACTTGCTTACGTTGCTCGGGAGGTGTTTTGCTAAGCCAAATTCGTAGTTGGTGAGACATACGGCATCTCCTGTTTGATGCTAAATAATTTAGCTTTGCGCTAATTTAAAATCAAGCAAGGATTAGCATTTTGCATATTTATCATCCTGCTAAATACTGCGAATATTCAGCCATGGACGCTTATCAAATTCGCAAAGAAAACTTGCTGAAGCTCATGCGTACGCGCACTAAAGCCGCGTGTGCCGACAAATGGGATACGTCAGCATCAACGCTCAGCCAGATAACATCGAAAAAGTCGGTGAGGAATCTGGGAGATGCCCTTGCACGAAAGATAGAAAGGGCTGAAGGCCTTCCGGTGGGCTGGCTAGATAGAACTCATGCCGATACTGATATCGCTAGTCATAACGCAGGGGTTAGCTTTCTCTCAGAGGCAAAAGCACACGACGATCTAGAGCTCCACCAAACTGAGATAGTTGATGAAGAAGCCCCCTTACGTGAGGGGGAAGTTGAGCTTCCTTGCTTTAGAGAGGTTGAGTTCGCGGCAGGAGATGGTCGCACCCAGGTCGTAGAAAACGGTGGCCACACTATGAGGTTCCCGCTTTCCAAGCTCGCTAAGCGCGGTGTTTCACCAGAACATGCAGCTTGCGCTACGGCTAGCGGTAGTTCTATGGAGCCAACTATTGCCGATGGCTCACCCATTGCGATCGACAAAGGCACTCGTCATATTATCGATGGGAAAATATACGCGCTGGATCACGGCGGCATGCTTCGCATCAAACGTCTCTACAAGCTGCCACTAGGTCGTGTGCGCCTGGTCAGCGACAACAGCGACGAATATCCCGAGGAAACGCACAGCCTTATGGGCCCAGATGCGCCGAAGATTATCGGACGTGTATTTTGGTGGGAAGTATTTGATTAATAAAAATGGAAAACTAGGGAATTTTAATGATATCTAAAGAGAGAAAAGCTTCATTTTATAGTTTATCTTTTGTTGGCACACATGTGCACAAGTTAAAAGCTAATGAATCCTACTCGCCCCTTTCATCCAAATTGGTCTCTAAGGCTCCCGATCTATTGATCAAAGGACTTTCAAAAGGAACCTTTTACGAATCCGGAAAAGAAAAATTCGTAATCGTCAATTATGAAATTCATGATAAATACATACTAATATTATTCAATTTTACCACTGACCGCTACTCAGACCCAACTTATTACGATGAAAAATCAAACAAAAGAAATCAAATTACAAAATCGAATAGCGAGAGAATGGAATTTTCTTGCCATGTCATGATTAAAAGGAATTTAGTAAATGATGAAAGTGAAATGATAGTTGAGAAAGTGTCTGGCTTTTCGAAGGCTCGACTGACTAATTTAATTAACAAAGCTTTTAGAGAATCTAAGTCAAAAAACCCTAGAGACTTTGAGTACAATCATCCGGATGGTTCTAAAGATGCCAAAGGAAACTCAAGGAAATGCAAGTTTAAATTCACTGTGCGTGTTGACGGCGTACCATCCAGTCAGATGAAAAATGATATTGAAAATGGGAAGATCTCTGGTCTTGAACTTGTATCAAGAAAAAAATTCAAAAAATGGGATCAACATGGACATTTTATTGAAAAATCTACTCATGTTAAGCTAGACTTCAACGCTCCGTCAGGTACCAGGATGGACAATCTAAAGGTTTTTCTTGGAAATATGAAAAAAGAAAAGCCTGATTTGGATCATGCAAAGCTACGATTCACTCCTCCCGGACAGACTAAGGGAACCGAATCTGCAGAGTTTGATCTATCTGATTCAGATCCTACAAACTGTGAATATTACAATAAAACAGCTTCACTTAATTATAGCGCCGATAACACATCTTATACAGATATTATAAACGACATTAGAAATAGTATGAAGTATCACTTGAGGATAACTTAATGCTATCGCAAACAATAGTAAGGCCATACGCCTACCTAAAAATACAGCACCATTCAAAATGGGTAGTGGACTGGGGCATCCCTCTCATTTTAGCCATATTAATTACTTTAATTACTGGCTTGGGGGATTTATATTCTGAAAAACATCTATCCTGGAAGTTTTTAGAGGATAACATTGCTAGCTTAGCTGGCATTCTTCCTGGATTTTATATTGCCGCCTTAGCTGCAATTGTGGCCTTTAATAGAAATGATATAGATGAACACATGCCTGAGCCAACACCTATCATCAAAGATTATCTAGGCGACATTATCTCTTTAACTAGAAGGCGCTTTTTGGCTCTTACATTTTCTTTTTTAACAGCTGAGTCAATCACATTAATGATTTTAATTGGTCTTGGCCCCTCATTAAGCAGCATTATCGAACACCTCATAAACAATGAGCGCCTCAGTACAGGGATGTGGTACGGATATATTTTCATACTTTACACAATTTTTTCTCAGCTTGTAACAGTAACTTTTTTGTGCCTCTATTACTTGGGCGAACGGCTCCACCAACCAGATCCATGAATTTCATGCATCAGAAGCTAATCAAAATGATAATCCAGGTAAAAATTATAATTTTCGAACACTCACCCCAAATTCATACACAAAGATCATATGCTTTTTCCGCTTAACAAGCGGTTTTTTGTGCCAAATCTAAGCCACCTTTGCTAATCTGCAGGCGCAACACAATTAAGAATCTAATGAAAGGGATGATCAAAATGGGACGACTGCTGTTAGCGGCTATTGCCGCCCTCACCTTTTCTGGCCCAACGCTAGCACAGAGTAACTGTTACGGCTCTGGCTCTTATCAAACCTGCTACGACACACAGTCGGGCAACAACTACCACATCCAACGATACGGCAACACCACTAGTCTTCAAGGTAGTAACCCTCGCACTGGATCCACCTGGAACCAGAACAGCCAAACCATTGGCAATACGACCTACCATAACGGCACGTCAGCGAGCGGCAACACTTGGAATGGGACGTCTACTCAGATCGGCGGCACTACCTTCCACCAAGGCACCGATTCAGACGGCAATTATTACAACCGCACCTGTAACCAGTACGGCTGCAACTGATGAAGCATTGGATAGGAATCACGCTATTCGTCGCAGTAGTGTTTGGCTTTGGCATAAAAGCATCCGTGAAATGCGGTGAAGCGACTTGGGTAGACAGCTACACCATCGTTGTCTTGGCTCACAACCTAATACCTGACTTCGATCTATGTAGCATGTAGCAGAATTTTGAATCACTGAACCCGCCTACATGGCGGGTTTTTTGTGCGCCAAACAAAAAATTTAGCATTTTGCTATTGACGAAAATTTAGCATCGAGCTAATTTTGTTAGCACGAACACAGCAAAACGTGTTCAGGCCCTCACAGGCCATGCTCTTTAAAAACAGGATGAGCCTAGCCAGCCGTAGCGGGTAACGCCGCGAGAGTTCGCTAGGAGTACGCCGCCCAGGGCTGTCGAAATACTGGGAGCGCCTAAAGGCCGCGCTAACTGCGAGAGTGAGACGAATGCCTGCCGCCTGGGCTGAGAATACAGGCGGTATCGGGTAGCGTCTGGAGCCTATGGCTGCGGCTACGGCTGTGAAGGGCGTTACCCGATGCAGTGAAAGATACGCCCCAAAGCGGGTGCTCCCGTATGCCTTATCGGTGGGGGTTAATGGAACGAAAAGATAGGGCCACTGCATCACCCCATTCCGGCAACTCACAAGAAATTCTTACCAGTTGGAATAGCGCTGCATCGACGTTATTCCCGCGCTGCTTGGCTCCCCTTCCACTGGCACTGCGAGGGGCGCAGATACAGCAGGCAGCGCGCCTAATTCTGAGAGAGGTGATTTATGCACAAAAACAATGCAAGACGACCGCTCGATAAAGAGTTCCTCGACTGCAAAGACCGGCTAGCGCAGCGCTCGCTCTATCAGCGGCGCTTGCAGATTGACCAGCGACTTGCAGACATGAAGAGCGCGAGAGAGCTGCGCGAGGTCTGGCAAACATGAGAACCGGATTCATCCTTCGCGAATACCACCAAGGCCGCATCACTCCCCGAGTTGACTGCGGCCTTTTTTTGTAGCCGCAAAAATGCTAAGCGAGCAGCTAAGCGTCGCGGCTACCCCTTTCACCTCATCTACAAGGTAACGCGCCATGCCAACACGAACCCTTAGCCTCATCGCGCTGGCTGCCATCATCGGCAGCATGGTGCTAGCCGCCAACCTGGACGCATCCGATAACGAGCGAATGCATCGCCAATACTGCCAAGAGGTCGCCGTATGGGCCGCAGAAGCGGCGCGAGGCATTGACCCGCATCACCGTACTGGTCATCCAGACTATCGCGGCAACGCTGCTGAGATTTGCCCAGGAATGAGGCCAGCACCATGAACCGAGCCAAACAAATCCAGCTACGCGCCGAATCCCTGAGCGAATCCATCCATGACGGTGACGCCGAAGGCATTGCGCGTTTTGGCACATATTTGAATGAGGTTGGCGACTTGGCCAGCGCCGTCGAAGAGCTCACCGCCACCACCACTGTGGCGGATATGGTCGATGCCTATATCCAGTCACCCGCCGGCGAGGCGGTGCTTTTCGAATGGGCCAAGGACGTGGCCGAAAGCGAGCTGCTGGCTCAAGAGGAAGACCGCGCAGAAATGGAAGCGAACTGGAGGGCGGCATGAGCGATTGGAGAACCACCAGCCGGGCAGGCTGGGACGAAGAAACCGGCGATGCCATCTACCACGTCACCAAAGGCAGCAAGAGTCTATGTGCGGCTGACCATTTGGAGCTGGAGCGGCTGCTGGTCGGCACCCAGGAGCGCAACGAGAGCGCCGAACGGATGGCAGCCGCGCTATCGGAGCTGACTGTTCAGCTCGCTGCCAGCGACCAGGACGGCATGACAGAGCATAGCGACGCATTCTGCGAGGCAAGAGAAGCGCTGGGCGAGTGGCGCACGCTGAACAAATAAAAGCCCGCTCCTGGGCGAACAGGTAGCGGGCCAGATCAACGTCGAGAAGATCATCACGGAGTATAAACCATGACACACCTCAGCGAGAAGCCGCGCATACGCGTGCCTTCCGGACGCTATCGCGTGGTCGATAGTGCCGACCACTTAGAGCTTTGGCACCAAGTCGATAAGACGCCGACCACGGCCATTCGTGAAGCCAACGTAGACGGCCAGCAGATCACCACGCTGGATGCGATGCACGTCATCGAGACCGCCACCAAGGTGTTTGGCCCGATGGGCATTGGCTGGGGCTACCGCATTGAGGATGAGCGCTTTGACGTAGGCGCGCCGATTCTAGGCAACAAGGGCGAGCTGATCGCTCATGAGCAAACCCACACGATCCGCTTGGTGCTCTGGTATCGCTGGCATGGGGAGCGCGGCGAAGTCACTCAGTTTGGCCACACCCGGTACATCTACCGGACAGGTACCGGGAAATGGAAGACCGACGGCGAGGCACCGAAGAAGTCGATCACCGACGCCATCAAGAAGTGTCTGTCGCTGCTGGGCTTCTCGGCAGACGTCTACTACGGCAAGTTCGACAACAAGGACTACACCCAGGCGCAGCAAGCGGCTACCCGAATTGCGGTGGCCGAAGACCAGGACGCCGAAATAGAAAAGCTCCGGCAGGATTACGCGGACTGGCTCAAACGTGAGTGCGAAACCCTTCGCCACCAAATCCCCCACCCCAAGAGCATCGAGCTGGCTGCCAGCAGAATGATCGACCGTATTCCGGACAAGGCATCCATGGCCCGCGTCGAGCCCGACAAAGGCCGAGACATGATCATCAAGGCCCGTGATGAAGGCATCGCCCGGGTATACGCCGAGAAGGAAAAGACCAAGCAACCACAAGAGGTAACGCAAAATGACTAACGCAGCCCCCAACACCGACTACAAAGGCGAGCTGATTGAGCTCGACGCCGTTGAGCAGGCCCTGGCAGGGCTGCGCGAGAAATACGGCACGGTGCCCGATGTTCGCACCAAGGACGGCTACGCGCTGTGCAAGACCGGCATACGCGAGCTGACCAGCTACCGGACCAGCACCGAGAAACTGCGCAAGTCGATCACCCAGCCCCACCGTGACTTCGTCGACCGTGTGAACGCCTACGGCAAAGAGCTGACTGAAAAGCTGCGCATGATCGAGCAGCCGCTGAAAGACGCCAAGCAGCACGAAGACGAGCGCGCTGAACGTGAAAAGCAGCAACGCATCGCCAAGCTGCGTGAGCGCATTCAGGTTGAAATACTCAGCTACAAGGATACTGCCGTTGGGCTCGACTCAAATGCTCTGGCTGAGCTGCATGATGACGCCGTGAACATCAACACGGACGGCTATTTTGACGTGACCAAAGAGGCCGAGGACGCCAAGGCAGACGTACTGCAGCACATCAGCGACATGCACGCCCACGCCCTTGAGAAAGAACGCTTGGCAGCCGAGCAAGCCGAAGTGGAAGCCGAGCGCCGCCGTTTGCGTGAAGAGAACGAGAAACGCGAAGCCGAGCAAAAGGAGCTGGAAGAACTGCGCCGCTTCAAAGCCGAGCAGGAAGCGAAGCGTAACCCCACGCCTCAGCCCAAACCAGAGCCGGAGCCCGCTCCCCTGCCCGCTGCCGCTGAGCATCAGCCGCTGAATACCAGCCGCCTGAGCGCTGCCGCTGATTCGTACAGCAAGCAACCGGCACCAACGTCAAAGCCGGAAACAGTCACGATCAGCCGCGGCGAATATGAGCAGCTTCTTGCCGACCAAGCCAAGCTGCGCGCCCTGGAGGCCATGGGCGTCGATAACTGGTCTGGGTATGAGCAGGCAATGCAGCAGCTTGCCGCTTAAACCTTCCCGTTACCTCTGGGGCCGCAAGGCCCCTTTTCTTTGGAGCCCACTATGAACCCTGTCCTCTTCTTCGACACCGAAACCACTGGCTTGCCTGACTGGAAATCACCCAGCGAAAGCGAACACCAGCCCCACCTGGTGCAGCTCGCCGCGATCCTGGCAGACACCGACACGCGCAAGGAAATAGCGACACTGGATTTGATCATTGCTCCGGACGGCTGGGAGATTCCCGCCGAGGTTTCAGAGATTCATGGCATCACGCATGAACACGCACTCGCGGTAGGCGTCGATGAGTCGCTTGCCCTGAATCTGTTCTTCCAGCTTTGGAACCGGTACCCACGCGTCGCCCATAATCGCACCTTCGACCAGCGGATTATCCGTATCGCAGCCAAGCGGTATATGGGAGAAGCCGAGGCCGAAGCCTGGGCCGACAAGGACGAATTCGCCGACACCATGCTGCTGACCAAGCCCATCATGCAGCTGTTGCCGAAAGGTAAGTATGGCTACAAGTCGCCGAAGCTGTCCGAAGCCTACGAGTTCTTCACCGGCAAACCTCTGGAAAACGCGCATAGCGCAATGGCCGATGCTCGCGCCTGCATGGAAGTCTACTGGCACCTGCTCGACCACGAAGCGAAAGCCGCTTAACCCTTCTCCTAACCTGGGGCCACTGGCCCCTCTACCCCCACCTCCATGAGGTAACTCGCAATGTCCCACCCAACCGATGTGACCAAGTTCCTAGAGGACTTGGACGGCGGCGTATTGGCTGAACGCCTGGGTACTGTTCTGAGCCACGCAGCAGCGGCGGCAACGAACAACCCGAAGAAGAAAGCCAAAGTATCGATTGATCTGACAATCGAGAACATTGGCTCCGGCAGCCGGGTCGGCGTGGCTCATAAATTGGGCTTCAAAATTCCGACCGAGCACGGCACTCAGTCGGAAGAACACACCACAGAAACGGTCATGTGCGTGAACACTGGCGGCGAAATGACGCTAGAGCCTAAGAACCAGTTCGACATGATCGGCCACCCCCACCGCGATAAAGACTCGCACCAGGAGAAGCACTAATGTCATTGACTAAAGACGCCCTGCAGCACCTTGAAGCAAACCACAAAACCGGTACCGAAGCCGCCGAGGGTCACGCGCTGATCTTGGGCGATAACTTCAAGCTGGTGGATATGGAGAAATACCAAGACCACCGCCGCCGCTTCCGTGGCCAGTTCAAAACCAAGGGCTTGCGGGACTTCATTTCTTACGTATCGGCTCGTCAAGCCGATGCCCCGGTATTCATCGATCGCGACGCCATGGCGGCATGCTCCTATTTGGATATCGGCGACAAGTCACTGCCTGGCCACTGCGACCACTCCGCCACGCTGAACCTGCCCAAAACCCCAGAGTTCACCGCCTACCTGAATGCTGACGGCAGCACTTTCGGGCAGGAGGAAATGGTCGAGCTGGTCGAAGACTGGGGCCACCTGCTGACGTTTGAGAACAGCAAAGGCGAAGCGCTGGAGCGCGGTAAGGTCATCCATGCGTTTCGCAAGGTCAGCTTGGATGACCTGACAAGCATCGAAAGTGACAAGCAGGAGCACTCCAGTCGCGTGGGCGTGATGAATAGCGTCACCGTCAAGAATGCCGACCGATTGCCCACAGTGATTTACTGGAAGCTCACTCCTTACGAGGGACTGACAGAGCGTACCCTAGCGATGCGCGTTTCCAGCAAGACCAAAGGCGGGCCATCGTTTGGGTTACGCGCTATCGCGCTGGACGCCGCCAAAGAAGAGATCGCCGCCGAGTTCGCCAAGCTGGTGACGGATGGATTACCAGAGAGCGAATGCTTGCTGGGCACCTTCCAGCCCTAACAGCAGCACCCAACCACAGAGGGCCTTCGGGCCCTTTTCTATTGGAGGTCACATGGCCCGAGGCATTAACAAAGTCATCTTGATTGGCAACCTGGGCCAAGACCCAGAAGTACGCTTCACACAAGGCGGTACCGCTGTCGCCACTCTCAACATTGCCACCAGTGACAGCTGGCTAGACCGCAACAGCGGCCAGCGACAGGAGCGCACCGAGTGGCATCGCGTGATCTTATTCAAGAAAACGGCAGAGATTGCTCAGCAGTACCTACGAAAAGGCTCAAAGGTTTACATCGAGGGCCGACTGCAAACACGCAAATGGCAAGACCAGAGCGGGCAAGACCGCTACACCACTGAAATCGTCGCTAACGATATGCAAATGCTGGATAGCGGCGGGCAGCAAGCACCACAACAAGGCGGTTACCAACAACCACCTCAGAATCAGCAGCGCGGTGGCCACCGACAACCACCGCCGAATAATACGGGATATGGCGCCCAACAGCCTCAGGGCCAACAGCAACCTCAAAGGCAGCACCCTTATGGCGCGCCTGATCCCGCTCAATACGATGACTTTGACGACGAAATTCCGTTCTGAAGTTGATACCCCAGGCGACGGTGGGGAGCAATAACATCGCCAGTTTGCGCGGTACCGCCCTTGATGACGCTACCCGGTGCTAGCCCGCCGGATGCGCGAGACTGCATTGCAGTAGGGCCGTGAGCAAGCCGTAAGCCGCCGCGTGAGTGCGGCCACCATGGGAGAAGATCATGCACGAGAGACTAAAAGAGTTAGCGGAGCGGCTGACCAAACCAGGCAGCAAATGCCAGCACTTAAGCATGTCTGAAGTGCACGAGTTGAGCGAGGCAGTGCTAGAGCTGCTTGAGAAGCCTGCCATCATTGAAACCAAGCAAGTGTTTGCCGTCATCCAGAACGCAGATGGCACAGAAGGCCGTGGGCCAAATTACGTGATGGCGGTATGCGAGGCGGAGTCAACGGCTCACCGCTTGGGAAAAGGTAAAGACGTTCAAGGCTCGGATTGCGGAATTGTACCGACAGTAGCGATACGAATTAGCAACCATCCGTATGCCACGCCCTGCTCTTGGCTAGCACCGTGTCGAATATACGAGCCCAATGGCAAAGACAGAGCAGCTGAACGAGAACTCCAGCATCAACGAGCTGCAAAAAAGCGGAAGCAAGACGCCCTAGAGCGGGCCAAAGCGGCAGGACTAAGCGACGAGGACATTAAGGCGTTGAGTATTAATGATTAACTTCTGGAGCTGCTTTAGGGATGGAGCCGAGCATCGCACCCAAACTGGCCCAACCGACGTTTGCTGACACTTCACAGAATGTAGCAATTGTGATGCCGAAATTTTTAAGCATGACGGTACCCTCCTCATCGGGATGTTTGCCCGAACCAGTGTTGCTTAGTAGCCAATTTTTACCCAAGTGGAGCAATAAGCAGAGAAAAATCAGCAAGAGGAAGAGCCAAGGATAAGTGGCGATAAGGCCCACCCACATCCCTAAAGCAGCTGAACCTATATTAACAGAGCCTCACTCAATTATCAATAACAAAACCAAATGTCAATAATTATTTTTTTCATCTTAAAAACAGCTATTGATCGAGACAAGGCGTATGAATATAAAGGATATTTTTCATTTCCACCTATTCTGTGGCCTAGGTGGCGGCGCGCTTGGCTTCAATCGCGGCCATGCCCGCGTTGGCAACACGGAAGCCAAATTCCAATGCCTGGGCGGCATCGATGTAGACCCGGGTGCTATCGCTGACTTTCAGCGGCTCACCGGTACCCCCGGCACTGTGCTGGATATGTTCAGCCGCGACCAGTACGAAGCCTTTCATGGTCACGAGCCACCCAGCGACTGGAAGGAAGCTACGCCTGCCGATATCCATGCTGCAGCAGGCAATCAGCGCCCCAACATCATCTTTCTGAGCGCGCCATGTAAAGGATTCAGCGGTCTACTCTCACAGACACGCAGCACCACGCCCAAGTATCAGGCACTGAACCAGCTCACTGTTCGCGGTATGTGGCTAGCACTTGAAGCCTGGGCCGACGACCCGCCCGAGCTGATCATTTTCGAGAACGTGCCACGCATTGCCAGCCGTGGCCGAGAGCTGCTGAATAAAATCGCTAGCATGCTGCAGCGCTATGGCTATCACATTGCTGAAACCACACACGACTGCGGCGAGATCGGCCATCTGGCGCAGTCTCGCAAGCGCTTCCTACTGGTGGCACGCCACGCTGAGAAAGTGCCGCCCTTCCTGTATGAGCCTATCAAGCGGCCGCTTCGCGCCGTGGGGGACGTACTTGGTCAAATGCCGTTGCCTGGTGATGAGCTGGCTGGACCTATGCACCGCGTGCCTCGCTTGCAGTGGAAAACATGGGTGCGCCTAGCGTTTGTAGAAGCCGGTAGCGATTGGCGTTCACTTAACAAGCTAGCGGTCGAGGATGGCTACCTGAGTGACTACCTCATCGTGCCCGAATATCGTTCAGGCTACATGGGCGTGAACCAATGGCATGAACCCATGGGCACCGTGGCGGGACGCAGCACGCCCACCAACGGCGCGTTTAGCATTGCTGATCCTCGATTCAACCAGTCAGCCAAGTGGAAGGATGGGCAAGCCTACGGCGTGCGGCGATGGGATGGCTCTACCGGTGCCATTACGGGCCAGCAGTCGCCCGGGCAAGGTGCATTTGCTGTCGCTGACCCACGCCGCAAAGGCCCCACCTATGGCAAGTACGCTATCACGCCATGGGATCAATCCACCGGCACCGTCATATCAGGTAGCACCACTGGCCAGGGAGCTTTTGGCGTTGCTGATCCGCGCCCGGGGCTGAGCCGGTCGAAGGGTGATCACTATTTGACCGCTGGCCACTACGGCGTTGTGCCGTGGCAATCATCGTGTGGTGCCGTTTCGACATCCGCTGGCCATGACAATGGCAATTGGTCGGTAGCTGACCCTCGCTTGCCTGATCCCAACGACAAGCTGGTGGCCGTGATTCGCGCACTCGACGGCACCTGGCACCGCCCCTTTACCACTTTTGAACTGGCCGCCCTTCAGGGGCTGGTGGACCCCTGCGAACATCTGGAACTTGAGGGCTTGAGCGATAGCGCTTGGCGTGAGCGTATCGGCAACGCGGTGCCCGCACCTGCGGCTGAAGCTATTGCAAACGTGATGGGTACCACTTTGCTGCTGGCTTGGTCTGGAGAAACCTTCGCGCTGGGCAGTACGCCCATCTGGGTGCGGAATGTCGCTGCCAGCCTATCGCTTCAACAGCCGAGCCACATCATTAACTAAAAAGTGACCCCTTAGCGAGGTGAAGCATGAAACTGAATATCACAACTCACATCATCGGTAATGACGAAAACGATAAACGCCCAATAGTCGCGGGAGGAAAAATCGAAATGGCCAGCGCCCTGGGCGACCTAAAAGCCGAAGTCACCGAAGGTAAGCACAAAGGGCGCATCATAGAAGCCTTTGCTTGGCTCGCTTGCGGTGAAGAAAGCGCGACCATCAATATTACCGAGGCCTCAACAGGCCACTGCCTTGAGCGCGTCCATGCTATTGCGGTCATCAACGGCAAACCATGTAGCGCAACAAAGCTACCGGACGAAGCCTTGTGGAACATGACGCCCAACTTTATGGAAGCGGCCAAGAAAGCAGGTTTCCACCGCTTCGAGAAGGCAACCGATATAGAAGCCGATGTTCTTTTCAAGCGCATCGACGGCTTGCCGAAAATCAAAGCAACTGGATCACTGGTGGCATAGAAGAAACATGAGCTATTACCCCAAACCCACTATGTGCACGTCCTGCCGCCACGCCATAGCTGATTGTGGCCACCTGCCCTTTTCTTCAATGTCCATACTGAGCAAAAGCAAGCACCGCATTATCGTCAGCTGCACGGAGTACCAAGATGCTCGACCAGCTCCCGCACGCCAAGCGGATCGCCGAGATAGTCCGCAAACGGCGGCTTATTCCTGATACGCCACGCTGGCGATTATCGACGCGATTATTCAAAGACTACCGCCGCCAATGAGCGGTTTTTTATTGCGAGGTGTTTATGAGCGAACTAAAGCCATGTCCGTTCTGTGGAGGGAAAGCCGAGCTAGTTACCGGTGCTCCAGAATACTGGGTGAGATGCCTAACATGCGGCGCAAGTAGCGATACTACCGCGAGCAGTGAACGGGCTACCGATAATTGGAATCGTCGTCCAAGCCAAGAACCTGAGCATACGGCATGCCCCGAAGGTTACAGCTTGGTGCCCACCAAGATAACGGCAGAGTCTGGTCACAAGTATGCATTGATGGGCGCGTTTTCTGAGTCGATAACGCTGACTTGCCCTGACTGTGATACAGATGAGCCGGACGAGCATTGCGAAATTTGTAATGGCCTCGGGGAATACGAGCAATCGGTGGCTATTGAGTGGAACACCATCAAGCATATTCATGACCGAATAGTTTCTGCGTCAGCTCCACCAGGAGCGCCGTGTTAATTTTTCCCACCGATGAGTAGGCCGCCAACTGGCGGTTTTTTTGTGCCCGCAGGCCCTGCTCGGGCCTCGCTGTCCACCAAGGGAGACGCCATCATGGACCTGTTATTAACGCCAGGTGAGATAGAAACCCTGACTGGCCGCAAGCGAACCAAGGAGCAATGCGCCGCGCTTGATGCCATGGGGGTGCGCTGGAAGATCAACGCCAGCGGCGCACTGATCGTTGGTCGTCGGCATGTAGAGCAAGTGCTGTGCGGCGAGAACGTCAGCCAAACACCAGAAACCAAGCGACCTAATTTCGAGGCCTTACACGCATGACGCAGGAGAACCCAGGCATCCCCCGGGTGTATTGGAAAAGTGGCGCATGGCGCTATAAGTGCAACGCCCGCCAGAAGGCACTGGTGGGCAAAAGCTGGATACGCTTGGGAGAAACCGCCAAGGAAGCCCAAGCTGCCTATGAGCAGTGGCAAGAGCGGCTATTTCCCAAGGCAGGCATGGGCCGCATATTCGACCGTTATGAAGCGGAGATCATCCCCGCCAAGCCTGCCGAAGCGACACGACGCTCCAACCTGCAGGAGCTCAAAAAGCTGCGCGCTGTGTTTGCCGAGTGCGAGCCAGGCGATATAACGGTTCACGACATTTATCGTTATATGGATGCCCGCGGCGTTCAGTCGAAAACGCAGGCCAACCACGAGTTGGCTCTGCTCAAACACATCTTCCGGTACGCCCAGCGCTGGGGAATCGTGGAACACAACCCCGCCGATCCGGTGACCAAGTTCAAGCTCAAGCCACGTGACCGCTATATCACCCACGCAGAGTTTAGCCGCTTTCTAAAATTCACCTCTCCATGGGTACGTCGCTACGCCCTACTGAAATACAAAACCGGACTACGCCAACGTGACCTGCTCACCCTCCGACTGGATCAGCTCACTCCGGACGGCATCGTGTTACGCAGTAGCAAGGCAGGCAAGCAGGCCGTCATTCCCTGGGATGATGAGCTGAGGCGTTTAGTGCATGAGATAAAGGCCGACAATCTAGGTCGTGGCAAGCAAGGCCCCACGTTGTTCTGCAAGCGGGACGGTATGCCCTACAACAAGGATAAGTTTCACAGCCGCTGGCAGTACGGGATGCGTAAGGCAATGCATGAGGGCCACGTCGAGCGGTTTACCGAGCATGATATCCGAGCCAAGCACGCGACCGATGCCGATGAGCAAGGCTATGACGCCATGACCAATTTGCAGCACAGCGACCGGCGAACGACTGAGGTCTATCTACGTGCTAAGCGGGTGTTGACGGTAAGCACGTTGGGGGCGGGAGAGTTCCTAGAAGATTAGACATTAGTCTATTATGCACTGGTCTGGCTGGAGCAGTATAACGGTAGGTGTTCCCCTCGTTATACTTTCACCTTTTTTCGTGCCTAGAAACGAGAAAAGGGAACCAGCTAAGTAGCTGATTCCCTTCATATTCTGGCGGAGGGACAGGGATTCGAACCCTGGATAGGCTATTAACCTATGCCGGTTTTCAAGACCGGTGCATTCAACCGCTCTGCCATCCCTCCGGCTTATGGGTGCGTATAATAACAGCTTCTCC
>Ga0098069_100102_pt1 | contig 51801 bp, 48 predicted proteins | sample 27_taG_FD_92584 | JGI IMG/M metagenome (GOLD analysis project Ga0098069, IMG submission 92584) | Marine viral communities from Cariaco Basin, Caribbean Sea - 27_WHOI_OMZ | ecosystem: Environmental > Aquatic > Marine > Oceanic | place: Caribbean Sea: Cariaco Basin | collected 2014-11-09
AATTTCTCCCAAAAATGGAACATGCTTATTCAGATATTGTAAATCACCTTTATGGTGAACTTTGGTGTCAAGAAAATTAATTACAAAAATAATTAGAAGTGGAATTAACAGACCAATTATCCCACCTCCCGTAAGGACCAACCAGGGTTTTGGATCCACAGGCTCATTGTAGGTAAAGGCAGGATCAATAACCTTAGCAACCGGAGAAGTGGAGGCAAAAGCTATGGCTGATTCTTCTCTCCTTTGGAGCAGAAATAGATATAACTGTTCTTTAATCTCCTGTTGACGTTCAATGCTACGAATCCCTTTTTCAAGACCCGGAAAGGTGCTGAATTGTCCTTCTGCCCTACGATCTAATTGATTTAGCTCTCTTAGCTGAATATTTATAGAATTCCTTGTTTGATCAATGTTATTTAAGATGTTTGCTCTTAAAGCATCGAGTTGTTCCGTAAGAGTCTCAACGACCGGGTTCTGAGAAGTTCCGGTTTTGAGATAGGCGTTTCTTTGAAGTACTAACTGGTTATAGTTGCCAATCGCACTTCCCATGCTCCCGCCTTCAAGCCCCATTCCTTCGGGTAATAATTGATAAGGTTTTGCAGATTGAAGGGTACTTTCCACACCATCCAGAACCATAAGTTGTGTCTCCAGGGAAAATATCTGCTCTTCTGCCATAGAAGATTTAGCCATAAATTGTCCGGCACTACTAGTCACATCCATAAAGCGGTTTTCACTTTTGAAATCGGCTATGCCACCTTCTACGGAATCCAATTCCCGGGTGATCAATTCAAGGCGTTTGCGAATGAATTCTGAAGTATTCTCTGCCACCTGTCTTTTATCAGCTACCCCATCAGCATTAAAATGAATCATTAAAGTATTCAGGAAATCCTGAGATTTTTGGGGAACTTCTCCGGTAATATAAAGCGACAGGATATCCTGTGCCTTCCCTTGCGGGGCCACTGTCATATTCCAGATATACTCATTGGCGACATCTCTTAAAGGCCTTACTAAAATATTGACCGTAACATTACTGCTGATTTCTTCCTTGTTAGGAGCAATTAAAAAACTAATTCCATTTAAAGTCACGGGTTCTCCAAATTCATACTGTTTAGAGGAACCGTCTGAAGTTTCAAGTTTGTAGGATGTAGCAGAAGTCGGGATCACCCAAAAATTTAATGTGGACTCATGAACCAGGCTTTTTTCGGAAAGGAATTCTATAACAACAGGTGTATTTTCATAAGCTTCAACTGCAATTACATTTCCTTCAACGTGATAAGTTACATTAAGATCCAGTTCGTCTATTACTCCTTCAACTAATCGCTTAGATTTTAAATTAACGATTTGATTTTCCAGAGAATTGTTGTCAAATGCCAGGATCGAAGTACCTCCCGAAGGTAATGCCCCTACGAGGTTACTACTCTCATCTTTAAGGATCATCATTGTAGCTTCTGTGGCATATTTGGGCAGGGTATATCTGTTATACAGGTAAGCAATTGTAAGACCCAGAAAACATCCGAAAACAAGCCATTTCCAATGTTTTAGATATTTAAAGATCTCTGCTTTGAGATCAAAATTCGATTGTTCCTTCTCTGAAAACTCTTCGAGTTCTTCCATATTTACCTGCTAAAAAGTACAATTAGACTAAAAGCCGTAGTTACAATAGACACTAATCCTTGCCAACTTGTTATAAATCCTGCTGATTTCACCTTTCTATATGTTGGCTCAACATATATTATGTCGTTCTGCTTTAAATAATAATAAGGATTCTGAAATATATCCACACTCGTGAGATCCAAGGTTTGATAGGATAATTTATCATCTTCCTGTCTTATTACTAAAATATTATCCCGCTGTCCGTCATAGTTAATATCTCCCGACATCGCAAGAGCCTGTGGTACAGAAATTCGTTCGTCAGCAACATTAATTACGCTGCTTCCTGTCTCCCCCATCACCGTAATCTGAAAGTTAACAATCCGCACTCTTACCACAGCATCCTTAAGATAATTTTGGCGCAGTACAGTAGTGAGCTCCTCCTCCAGCTCTTCTCTACTTTTTCCCTCCACATGAATCAAACCCAGAACTGGAAAATTAATGTTGCCGTTAGAATTCACAAGATAACCCGAATTTCCACCATTTCGACTGCCTGCACTTCCTCCGGAACTTTGTCCACTCAGATTTTGTTGAAAGGGAGCAGCGAGTTCCTCATCCAATGATGAAACATCTATTCTAAGAACATCATTCACTTCGATCTTAGCCACGAAATCTTCGGGGGCAGCCATGTTTGGCAGCCGTTCATAATCCTGAAAATAAACGATCTCTTTCCTGGTAGAGCAGGAAGTCACCATAATCGCCGAAAGAATTAGCAATAAAAACTTAGGGAAAACTTTTATGGATTTTAATTGGGAGGAAATATTTCTTATCATTTAACTGATCTTCTTCTGGTTTGAATGTAAAACAGGATCCTTATCTAACTTTTCAAAAGTGGAATTATTGCTCTTAAATTCAGGTACTAAAGCTTTTAATTTGGCTACAACTTTGTGACTCTTTAGTTTTGTCGCAGATTTTATAATTTGCTCCACAGATTCACTTATTTCAGCAAAATTTCCTACCTGGTCAATGGCAATCATTATCTTTTTATGATGAGTGGGTAAGGTTTTGCTCTTATCACTCAACAGTTCTTCATAAAGCTTTTCTCCGGGACGCAAACCGGTAATTTTTATACCTATCTGCTTATCGGGTATATATCCCGCCAGTTTTATCATCTTGATAGCAAGATCCATAATTTTAACAGGCTCCCCCATGTCAAAAATAAAGATCTCCCCTCCTTTTCCCATTGCCCCGGCTTCTAATACTAACTGACAAGCCTCAGGTATAGTCATAAAATAACGAATAATATCGGGATGAGTTATAGTTACAGGACCTCCTTTTTCTATCTGTTTTCTGAATAAAGGAACTACTGATCCATTTGAACCTAAAACATTCCCGAAGCGGGTGGTGATGAATTTGGTACCGACCTCACCTTCAACACAGGCAGAATGATAGAGTGCCTGCACGTACATTTCGGCAGCTCTTTTTGAGGCTCCCATCACATTGGTAGGATTCACAGCCTTATCTGTAGAAACCATTACAAAATGACCTACGTTGTACTGAACTGCAAGATCTGCGAGGTTTTTAGTGCCCAGGATATTGACAAATACCGCTTCATGCGGATTAGCTTCCATAAGAGGTACATGTTTATATGCTGCCGCATGATAAATCACATCTACAGATCTTCTTTGGAAAAGCAGTTCGAGACGCTTTCTATTGCCAACGTCACAAATTACAGATGTAAAATTAAGATCGGGAAACCTGGCTTCCATCTCCAACTGGAGATTATGCATAGGGGTTTCTGCCTGATCAAGAATAATAAGCAGTTTAGGATTATATTCGGCAACCTGCCGTACAATTTCACTTCCTATAGAGCCGGCCCCGCCGGTAACAAGAATGGTTTTTCCGGTTAGTTGTTGTCTTTTATTTTCTTTATTCAGCAGGATTGGCTCCCTGTCCAGGAGATCTTCAATCTGGAGAGATTTTACTTTGTGAGAAACAGATTGCTCATCCTCGTAGTTAGAAACGATGGGAGCGTTAAAAACTTTAATGTCATTTTCAAGACAATCTTCTACCAGAGAAAATTTTTCCTCTGCGGTTAAGGTGTTTTCAGAAAGAATCAACGCAGTAGCCCCTAAAGATTTAGCTTCAGCACTTACTTTCAACCCATTATAAATAACAGGTTTTCCAAGAATCCTGATGTTTCTCCTGGTATTGTCATTGGTAATAAAACCTCTGATATCAAATCTTTTGGGATGCTCAATCTCTAAGGCTCCTGCAATTGATATTGCGTTTTCATCGGCACCAAAAACCACAGCCTTCTGAAGATTTTGATTTTTCTGAGAGGTTTTAAAATACTCATATACCTGTTTAACAGAAAGCCTGAACAGGAAGAGCAATGAAAAAGAAACGAGAAAATAGAATATCAATCCGGCAACCAGGTAGATCTTTTCACCAATAAGAACATAACAGGCATAATTGATGAACAGAAGGGTCACAAAAGTACTGAAACACGCCAGCATGATCTTTAGGGCATCCACGTAAGAAGAATGCCTGATAAGACCAGCATAAGTCTTGAATATGAAAAAGAAAAAGGTATTTACAATTACTACCAGCAACATCCTTTCACCTACCGAAAGGAATTCGTAAAAATTAGTGGTAAGATCCTGAAGGGCAAGAAGGGTAAGATAATCTGCAATAATGATAATGGTGATATCTATACCCAGGATGGCCCAGCGAGGCAGGTATTTAATATTCCTTATATCCAGCCTGTTTTCTGAAGACAGGATCTGGCGTAATGCATAATTAAGTTTTTTACCCATAATATAAGCGGGTCTAAAATTTTTCCCGGAAAAAGTCCTTTACTGCATCCTGAATCCGTTGTTTTTCTTCTCCTGTTAAATTAGAGCCTGAAGGCAAACACAAACCTGTCAAAAAGGCTTCTTCCGCAATCCTTTCTCCATAATAGGGAGCATCTTTAAATACCGGTTGTAAATTCATCGGTTTCCAAAGCGGCCGACTTTCAATATTATAATTTTCCAAATGTACTCGAAGTTGTTCGGTACTAAAAGGAATTTTGGAATTATCTAACTTCATTACCGTCAGCCAATGGTTACAAAAGTAGGAAATTTCAGGGGCATTGAGAATCTTTATTCCGTCGAAAGCACTAAAAAGCTCATTGTAGAACTGGTTCATTTCCCTTCTTTTAGCAATATGAGCATCTAAAACTTCCATTTGGCCTCTACCAATTCCGGCTGCGATATTGCTCAGGCGATAGTTATATCCAATGGAGCTATGCTGATAATGAGGGGCCGCATCCCGGGCCTGGGTAGCCAAAAAGATAGCCTTCTCTTTTAGTTGCGGATCTTTAGTAACTAAAGCTCCCCCTCCGGAAGTAGTAATAATTTTATTTCCGTTAAAAGAAAGAATAGCAAATTTTCCAAAAGTTCCGCATTTTTGACCCTCATAAGTACTTCCAAGAGCTTCTGCGCTATCCTCAATTACAGGAATATCATATTGGACTGCAATGCTATGAATTTCCCTAACTTTATAGGGCATTCCATAAAGATGAACTGCAATAATGGCTTTAGGTTTTTTACCTTTTTTAATCCTGTCTTTTATAGCTGTTTCGAGAAATTGGGGAGACATATTATAGGTATCTGTCTCACTATCTACAAAGACCGGGGTTGCTCCTAAATAAACAATGGGATTGGCCGATGCGGCAAAGGTTAAACTTTGACAGAGGACTTCATCTCCCCTTTCCACTCCACATAATATTAGGGCCAGATGTAGTGCTGCTGTACCCGAACTTAATGCTGCTGCTTTGACATCATTAGATAAATATTCCTCAAGATCCTTTTCAAAACCATTCACATTCGGGCCTAAAGGTGCGATCCAGTTTTGCTCAAAGGCTTCATTAATATATTTTTGCTCATTCCCTCCCATATGGGGGGAAGACAAGTAAATTTTACTGTTATTCATTTTCAGTGTTTGTTATTCTTATAATTCTCCCGGGATTTCCCACAACAGTAGCGTAATCGGGAATGTCCCCGATAATCACCGCACCTGCACCAATAGTACACCATTTTCCAATTTTCTTACCCGGGATTATAAGTGCACCAATACCTAAATGGGTACCTTCTCCTACCTTCACCCCTCCGGAGAGTACTGCCCCCGGTGAGACATGTACAAAATCTTCAAGAAAACAATCATGTTCTACAACACAGGCGGTGTTCAATATGCAATGTTTGCCTATAATAGCATCTGCATTTACTACCGCATTTGCCATTACTACAGTACCATTTCCCAATTCCACGGTTTCATCAACTACTGCCGTTGCATGAGAAATTCCGCGGAAAAATTCCCCCTTAATAGTTTGAGAAATTTTCCTTCTGGTCTTATTGTCACCAACGGCAATTATAGTTTTCTTCCGTAGAATTTCAGGACTCGGATCGTGTATTACTTCATAATCATACAAACCGGTAATGACTTTATTATCATCTATAATATGATGTACTTCAAGCATCCTGGATTGCACCAGATCTATAATTACCTTACCATGTCCGCTGGCACCGTAAATATTCATTTAATTATTTCCGTTAAAGGGTTCTGTTGTGGCCATATTTGCAGTATTCACTCCTTCAGATTTGATTACCTTTAAAAAAGTCATCCATATTATTTTAAGATCTACTATAAAAGATAAATTTTCAACATACCACACGTCAAGTTCTAATTTTCTATTCCAGGAAATTGCATTTCTTCCATTCACCTGCGCCCAACCCGTTATGCCCGGTCTCACCTCATGTCTTTTTTGCTGCCGTGGACTATACAGCTTTAGATATTCCGGTAATAAAGGTCGCGGTCCAACCAAGCTCATATCTCCTTTTAAAACATTTATTAATTGCGGGATCTCGTCTACAGAAGTTTTTCTCACAAACTTTCCGGTAGCCGTTAACCTTTGAGAATCGGGCAGCAAATTCCCTTCAGCATCCCGGGCATCGGTCATTGTTTTAAACTTTATAATTCGGAATATCTCTCCCTTCTTCCCCGGCCGTTTTTGAAGAAAAAAAGGATTTCCTCTATTGGCAAAAGAAAGTAAAAGAATAAAAAAAAGAAGAAAAGGACTTAAAAACAATAAAGCCACAAAGGCAACTAATAAATCTAAAAAAGGTTTGATAAGTTTTCTATACACAAGCTCAATTTCAGGCGCAAACTAAAGGATTTTTAAATTAATCCGGCTGTAAAGATATGTTAAATTGGTGAATCGGTTAATTGGTGATTGGTGATTTGCTGAAATCGTTAAATCGTTAAATCGGGATTCGTTAATTTGGGATTCGGTGAATCGGTGAATCGGTGAATCGGTGAATGGGGAAATGGTTAAATCGTTAATTCGTGATTCGGAAATCGGTGAATTAGTTAATTGGTTACTTGGTGAATCGGTGAATCGGTGAATCGGGATTCGTTAATTCGGGAATGGTTAATTGGTTAATTGGGAAGCGATTAGTGGGTGAATGGGTGAATTGGTGAAATCGTTAAATCGTTAATTCGGGATTCGTTAATTGGGGAATGGTTAATTGGTTATTGGTGAATTGGTTGATTAATAATTAGTTAGTTGGTGATGGGTGAATTGGTTAGTCGGGAATCCGGAATCATTGAATGAGGAAGTCCCAATTTCCCCTCTTCCCCATTCTCCCAGTCCCCCAGTCCCCCAGTCTCCTCTTCCCCCAGTCTCCTCTTCCCCCAGTCCTACTCTCGAATTCCAGCGTTCCGCATTTGAACCCGATACTCCTCCAGTAGTAGCTTCCAAAAATGTCGGCGTTCATATTTTTCCGTAATTACTGAACGGGAATTGGCGGCGAGCCGATGCATTAAATCAGGGTTTGCAATTATTTTTTTCATTGCCTCAAACAAAGCTTGTTGATCTTTAACCGGTATGATCAACCCGTTTTCTTCTTCCCGAATGATCTCATTACAACCATTGATATCAGTCACAATCGACGGGAGTCCCATCGCACCGGCCTGCATCACCACATTAGGAAAGCCTTCCCTGTAACTAGGAAACACCAGGACATCTGCAGCTGCAAAATAAGGGCGAACGTCGATCTGATAGCCGGTGGTGACGATTTTCGGGTGGCTCTTTATTTCTTCAAAATTTTTATCAGTTATCGGATCCAGTTCCTGCTCAAAAGATCCGACCAGTAACAAAGTTGTATCGGCATTTTCTGCAACAAGATTTTTAAAAGCCTGCACCAGTTCGTTGATCCCTTTATCTTTTACCAGTCTGCCGACGAAAACAAAAACATGGTCTTCTGCGAGAATTTTCAGAGACTGCCTGACCTTCTTCTTTTCTTCAGCCGTATAATTTATCGGATTAAAATATGTGGTATCTATACCATTAGAGCTACCCTCTCCTAAAACTTTTAATTTTTCGGGTTCTGCAAAATTGCGTTCCAAAATGATCTTTTTGAGTCCTTCAGAATTGGGATACACTTTAGTAGCCAGGCTGTACGTCAGTCGCTCCACCTGCTCCAAAATCTTTCGTTTAGCCCCAGTAGTCTCCATTAAAGGCATTCCGGCCACTGTGTGCAGCCGTACAGGTACTCCTGCCATTTTAGCTGCCAGCATACCGATAATTCCAGCTTTGGGAGTGTGGGTATGAACAATGACAGGTTTTTCTCTTTTTAAAAACCTATAGAGTTTGAATAAAGCTTTCAGATCTTTTGCCAGAGTAATTTCCCTTGTCATTTCCACATGAAAAGTATTTACCCCGTTGTCCCAACCATACTTCTGCAACCTGATTTCTTCGGCGGATACCGCCGTGACTTCAAGGTGGTTATTCATGAAGGTTAGCTGTCCTTCCAGGAGTTTTTCAAGAGAAAGGGGAATTGTGGTGATGCGGATGAGTTTGGGAGGCATGAAAAATTTTGGTCAAATATAATTTAACTCTGCTTGTTAAAAAAGAAAGGGCTCCCAATTGGCAGCCCTTTTAATAAAATATTAGTAGTTTAATTATCGGAAATGACGTTAATGGTCAATTTAATTGAGTCAGTACAGTCTCCTTCCACTACAGTATATGTTGTAGTATAAGCACCAACTCCTCTTTCATTAAAATTATTGATCAAGTCCCAAATAGAAGGATCAAATGACCCGTTTCGACTAACCCCCTGTGGTAAAAGACTCAAATAGAGTTTTCTTACTTCATCCCAACTTGGAATCGCCTCGGCTTCAGAAAAAGTAATAGATTTTGAACTTTCAGTTTCCAGGATCAAATTACAGGTAGGATCTGCTGGTGGATCTGCAACTACATATACTGTAAGCTCAACCGAATCTGTACAATCCCCATCTGTAACAGTATAGGTGGTAGTATAGGCTCCCGGACCTGTATAGGAATTGATGATATCCCATATAGTAGGATCAAATGTTCCTTCTTTAGAAACTCCTGGTTCTAAAAGGCTTAAATAAAGCTTTCTTACCTCATCCCAACTTGGAATAGCATTTGCTTCAGATTGGGTAATGGTCTTTGAGGCATCGGCACCGGCACTTAAACTACAGGTAGGATCTGAAGGACCATCGGGAACTACAACAATGGTCAATTTTACAGAATCAGAACAATCGCCATCGATAATAGTATAAGTGGTTGAATATTCTCCCGGACCAGTATAGGAATTAATAAGATCCCAAATTGAAGGATCAAAAGAGCCGTTGTGGGCTACTCCTTCATCCAACAAACTTAAATAAAGCTTTCTTACCTCGTCCCAGCTTGGTATAGCATCTGCTTCAGATTTTGTAATAGTCTTTGAAGCATCTTCACCTGCACTAAGTTCACAGGTAGGATCTGAAGATAGCTTATCTACCACATTAATAGTTAATACAACAGAATCTGAACATTCCCCTTCAGTTACAGTATAAACTGTAGTAAATTCGCCTAATGGATTTTCGTTGAAGGCATCTATAAGATCCCAAATAGTAGGATCAAACTCCCCATTTCTGCTTACCCCTTCGTCCAGCAGACTCAGATATAATTTCCTAACCTCATCCCAACTGGGAATGGCTTCAGCCTGAGCGACAGTGATAGTAGTGGATTTATCGGCTCCCGCACTAAGGCTACAGCCATCTGCCTCTGCTGAAGCAGTTAAGGAAAAAGTGTCGCCATATTCAAGATAGCTATCATCTTCAACGGAACAAGAATAAACTAAAGCGACCATTAAAAACAAGTAAATTTTTCTCATAACAAATTGATTTGGTTTCTATTAAGATAAATGTAGGTCTTAGTTTAATCCACTTGTTAAAAGGAAAATTAAAATAGATAAAGGATCAAAAAAGAAGATAGGATGGTAGAATTTTGAAGAATTTTGAGAGAATTTCACAATTCATTCATAAGAAAAAGATGTCAAATATTCTGTCGATTTCTGATAATTTTACTCAAAATTTTGTTAAAGGATTTGGCTCGAACGTCAGCTGTATCTCTTTTTATATTAAAAAAGTAAAAAAACCTTTGCTTTAGCTATATTTGAAAGAAAAGTAGAGAATTTATAATGGAGAAAAAAAAGCTGGTAATTTATGGTATTGGTCGGTTTGCGGAATATGTTCAATATGTGCTTGAGGAGGATAGTCCATATGAAGTAATTGCTTTTAGCATAGAAAAATCTTATTCAGAAGCCACAGAATTCAATCAACTACCTTTATACGCGTTTGAAAATTTGGATGATCACATTCCATCCGACTCTGTTTCTTTATTTATTGCAGTTGGCCAAAATGAAGTCAGAAAGCGTATTTTTCGCCAATGTCTTCATAAAGGATTTACTTTGGCAAATTATATTTCCAGCAAAGCTCAAACCTGGCCCAATTTGAAAATCGGACAAAACTGTTTTATTGGAGAAGGCTCAACAATTCAGCCGTATGTGGAAATTGGAAATGGTTGTATTCTTTTTGCTGCCAATATTGGACACCATTCCAGGATTGGTAATCACGTGCTGGTGAGTGCAATGACGCTCGGTGGGAATGTGCTTATTGAAGATAATTGTTTTTTAGGTATGAATTCTACTGTTGCACAAAATGTTAAGGTTGGAGAAAATTCTATCATCGGTATGGGCTGTTCCATTAGTCGGAATACGGCCCCAAATTCGGTTTATTCAAACAAAGGCACTTCTATGAGAAAAGTATCTTCTGAAGATGTTTCAAAAAGATTCCTGAGATAATTCAATGAACTTTCAAGATTTTAAGAATAAATACCAGAAGAAGGAGCCTGAGGAATTTCCACACCGGGTAAATTCGCAACCCACCTTAAGTGTTCTTGTGCAAACTTTTCAGCAGAACAAATATATTCAAAAGTGTCTGGATGGCATATTAAATCAACAAACAGATTTCCCCTTTGAGATTTTATTGGGTGAGGATAGTTCAACAGATGGAACTCGTAACATATGTATTGAATATGCGGAAAAGTACCCCGAGAAGATCAGGCTTTTTCTTCACCACCCCGAGAATAAAATAAAGATTCTTGGAACAACTACAGGAAATTTTAATGCATTCTATAACCTGTTTTCCGCCAAAGGGGAATTACTGGCATTTTGTGAGGGCGATGATTTATGGAGAGATCCGTTCAAACTTCAGAAACAGGTGGATTCCCTTAAAGGCAGACCCAGTATAGCCTGTACCTACCATAGCTTCCTCGAAGTTAATGAGCAGCTGGAGTCTATTCCTGATGAAACAAGGCTCATGCAGCCGGAACAAAATATTAGTGAAGAAGATCTCAAAAAATTGACTTTTCATCCCCTTCTCTCCACCCTGTGTTTCAGAAATTTTTTTAGGGAACAAATTCCTGAGGAAATGATTGAGGTGATCAATGTGGATAGTTTTTTGCTCAGTCTCCTTGGTAACTATGGGGAAGCAGCATTTATTGAGAGCATTATACCATCTTTCTACCGAAGACATGAAGGAGGAGTGTGGTCAGGAAGCATAAAAGAATTGAAATTGAAGTCTAAGATCTTGACTTGTAAAAGGCTGAAGCAATTTTATTATACTAAAGGAGAATATGAAATGAGCAAATTTTACCATCTCAGAATTAAGAATAACTATAAGGCTCTAATGTATTTTTATTTGAAAAATAGAAATGCTAGTAAATTCCTTAGGACCCTTTTCTATCATGAATACTCCTCCTAGTTATAGGCGTTCATATGTTTTTGAATGATATTAAGGTAGAATTTCTCATATTTTTTACAGATCTCATTAATTTCAAACCTTTCATGAGCAAAATCAAAAGCTAACTCAGTTCTTTCTTTCCAGTTTTTCACTTGTGTAGCTTCAACCATTCTTTTTGCCATTTCCTCAATATTTCCCGGCTCAAATAATAAATTATTATCGTTGGGAAGACATTCTTTGTTTTCAGGAATGTCAGATATAATAGTAGGGGTCCGTGATATTACAGCTTCTATTAAAGCCCCGGGGAGACCTTCAAAATAACTGGGAAAAACAAAGAAATCTGCCACTTTCAATAATCCGCTAATATCTTTTCTATAACCCAGTAAAAAAACCGATTGGTTGATACCTATTTGATCAATTAAATCTTTTATGCTTTCTTCTTCCGGACCTTCTCCCGCAATCAACAATTTTGCAGAAGGATTCGAGATAAGAAAAAGACTAAAAGCTCTTATTAAATCTTTTTGTCCTTTTCTATTCTCCAGACGGGAAACATTAAAAAAAACAAGGGAATTCTTTTTTTCAAATGGTAGTAAAACCTGATGAACTCTTTTACCCGAAAAAAGGGAAAAATCTCTACCTCTATAAATTATCTGGATCTTTTCTCTTTTTAATTTAAGAGCCTCAACATTAGTTTCTAATATTGCCTCGGAATTAGAAATAAAATAATCTACATATTTAGCGGTCCTTTTATCCCATTCTTTAACAATAAGATGTTGAATTCTTCGCCTAAAGTTCATTTCCTTGAAGCGATAAGTTGAATAGGAGTTATTCACAAGACTCCCAACCAAAAGAATATGAGGTAATTTTTTTTTTATTTTTCTTGCTATGATGTCAGCCCGAAAAAGAGTTGAATGAATAATTTGGGGGTTTTCCTTTTCAATGATCTGCACTACTGCGTTTACTGCAGATTGGAAATTATACTTGTCAGTAAGATTAAGTGAATAAACCGAAATTTTATTTTCCTCCAAGATATTCTTAAGTTGATCTCCTACATAAATTTGAACGAAGACCGGTTCTATATGTTTGAAGCGTGTTGTTATCTCCACCAGACTTTTTTCAGCCCCATATCCAATTAAACTGTCAATAAGGTAAAGAACCTTCATCTTCGAAAGATTATAAAATAAATAAATTTTAAAAAAGCCTTATAGTTTCGGTTGGAAATCTTAAACGCTTCTTTAAAGTACTTAAATGCCTTCTCGTTACTTCCTGTTTTCTCGTGTATATAGCCCAGCAAATAATTCATCCTGGAATGTGAAATTTTATCTTCCTCAAATTTCTCCAAATGCTTTTGATAAAGATGCAGATATGAATTTAAACGATTAGTATAAGAATTACTTTCTCTTTCTAAAGGAAATCTATATTCCAGGAGAGGTTCAGCTATTGTTCTTATTTTCAGATTTGGGATTTCTCCAATCCTCATCCCTAACTCATAATTTTCTCCAAATGACATTCTTGGATCAAATCCTCCTGCTTCCAAAACTACATTTTTTCTATAACAAATACTTCCCGAAAGGAATGTAGCAGTCATATTGTTATAGATCTTTTCAAGCCTTCGAGGTTTCAGAATTGAAGTTTTTCCATCTAACAATTTTGACACCTGCCAACAAATCAAATCGTATTTTTGGTAATTAATTTTATTTAATGTTGATATAAGTGAGGGTGAAATGCGGTCATCAGAATCAAGAAAAATAATATAATCTCCTTTACTTAATTCCACCCCTTTGTTCCTGGCGGCAGAAACTCCGGCGTTCCTTTGATAATAACATATTATCCTTTCATCGTTTAAATAACCCCTTACAACTATTTTTGTATCATCTATTGAGCCGTCATCTACTATTATAAGTTCCCAGTTTTCAGCCGACTGGTCCATAACACTTTGAATTGCAGAAATAATACAATGAGAACGGTTGTAAGTCGTAATGACTATGGATATTATCTTATCTTGTGTTCTGCTTTGATCATATTTTTGTTTCTCTTCCAATATTTAATTTCGGTTTAAGAAAGATAGGTTTTCTTGTACCATTTTTGAAAACAGAAAAAAGTCCATACCCTAAAGGTATTGTCTTCTTTCCCCGAAAGATGGTTTTGCACCAAGGCTACAATTTCTTCGGTCTCAAAAATGTTTTGTGCCTTCAAAAAACCCGGTTCAACATAAGATCTCAGTTCTTTGGCCAAGTCTCCCCTTAACCAGTCACCCACGGGGACACCAAAACCTTTTTTGGATTTATCGAGGAAACCTTTTGGGAAAAATTCCTTAAATGCCTCCTTCAACAAATATTTTTTGTCCCAGCCGTTGATCAGATAAGATTCTGGCAATTGGGCGGTGAAGTTCCATAGTTCCTTGTTCAAAAATGGGGCCCTGCTTTCTAAAGAAGCAAGCATACTGGTCCTGTCCACCTTCACCAGCATATCGCCTTCCAGGCTGATCAATTTGTCTATATCCCTGAAATGGGTCAAAGAACTGTTGCCCCCCCCGATTTTATTCTTAAAATACCCCAACCCGTCCCCAACAAAGTGCTCTTGTTTTAGGATCGTTCGAAGTTCATTTGGCTGAAAGCCCAAAGAAATGATATTGTAATAAAAGCCTCCATCGTAATTGATGGAGTTCATCAATTTTTTCAATTTGAAGCGTTTGCCGCGGTTGTCATCTTTTGTTGTCAACACAGGACCGGAAAGGGATTTTAGACCTGAATGGAAAACCTTTGGCACTATAGCGGTGTACCTGGTATTGAGTTTCCCCATGTAATACTTGTTATAACCCCCAAAAACCTCGTCCCCCCCATCGCCGGTAAGTGCGACTTTTACATGTTGGCGGGTTTTATGGGCCACAAGATAAGTGGGCAATGAAGAAGAATCGGCAAAAGGTTCGTCAAAATTCAACAAGATATGGTCTATATTGTCTTTCAGGTCATCTATGGTAACAATGAATTCGTGATGGTTGCTCTTGATGATTCTGGCAACTGTTCGCGCCTTATCGGATTCGTCGAAAGATTTTTTTTCGAAACCTACCGAGAAAGTATCTATTTTATTCCCGCTTTGATTTGCCAATGCCCAGGAAACCACAGAAGAATCGACGCCCCCCGATAAAAATGTACCCAAAGGCACATCTGCAACAGACCTGGACTTCACACTTTGTATCACCAACTCCCGGGCGTGATCTTTTGCCTCTTTAAAACCTATGTCCGAAGCTACTTCTTTACTGAAACCTTGCTTTATCTCAAATGTTTCAATACTGAAATTTTCGGCATCTATTTCAAGATAATGATTGGCTTCCAATTTGTGGATGGCATCATAAATGGTAAAAGGGGCGGGAATATAGGTGAGTTGGAAATACAAGTTCAGGCCGGCCTTGGACAATTGAGGCTGCTCGTCCAAAACGCTGATAATGGATTTCAATTCGGAAGCCCAATAGATACCCTGTTTGTTCTTGGTATAATACAAGGGTTTTTCCCCAAAATAATCCCGGACGATAAAAGTTTTCTTTAGGTTGTCGTCATAGATACTAAAAGCGAACATGCCATCCAGCATCGAGAAAGATTGGGTGCCATATTTTTCGTAAAGTTTTAAAATCACTTCGGTATCGGATGTCGTATGGAAAACCACGCCCTTCCCTTCCAAAGATTTCTTTAATGCCAAATAATTGTAGATTTCCCCATTGAACACAATATTGATGGACTTGTCTTCAGAAGATATGGGTTGTTTTCCGGTGTTCAAATCTATAATGGAAAGGCGCCTCATGGACATCCCAATATTAAAATTGGCAGCTTCGTGAACAAAAAACCCATCCTGATCCGGCCCCCGATGGTATATTTCCAGGTTCATCTTGGAGAGGTCATCGCCGATTCCCCCATCACGACCAGATTTTAATAAAATCCCATTAATTCCGCACATTACAAACACATTTAAGTTGGCAAATATAAAGAAACTTAGGGCCCTTACAGGAGGCTTTGGTCATTATTTATCACCAAATCGCCCAAGCCGGCCATGTTCCGGGACTGGAAACCATACTCGAGCCGGAGCCTCTTGTAGTGGCCCACAATGTCCTGAAGGTCCCAAAGGCTTTGTTCGGGGTACGACCCAAAATTATGGGGGTGCCACCAAAGATGGTAAACCTCGTCTTTTTTTGCGGCCAAGGTCATTTCTTCCTTTATCCGCCCGATTTTGGCCTTCCTTAAAAAAGTTTTTGTTTCCACTGGCCGTAAAAACCTGCTGGCCGGTTGCTGGATTGGCAAAGCTTCAGATGTTTTCAAATCTTCCAACGGATAAGATTTTTTTCCGAAGTTCAAGTATGCATCCCCGCTACGGGCCAATTTTACCAGGATGGATTCGGAAGTTGGATCGGCCCAGTACCAATCTGAAGGATTTGACCTCACGTTCAAAATTCCTTTGGCCTTACATATTTTAAGATAGGAAGCTTTTAACTGGTTCCTTGGAAAAACCAGGGATTTCAATTCCACGCCCGACCTTTTTGCCAAGGATATGGCAGTATCCAAATCTTTTTCAAACTGGTCCTCATTTTGAAAATCCTCCAGGCAGTAGTAGTGCGAATAGGTATGGGTACCTATTTCCTGCCCCCCGCAATCCCGGATTTTCGCGATCAGGTTTGGTGCGAAGAAAAATTCGCTTTCCAGGATAAAATCCCTGGACAAGGCATAATCATAGGCAGACAACTTGCTATTTTTGTAGCTGGGAACTGAAGGTGGGACATTGCCCTTCCAATCTTCCCAATGCTTGTTGAACAGCATTCCCACGGTGGCCCAGGTACAATGGATATCATTCCGATCGAACAAGGAAAGGATCTTTGGAACAACATCGAGGGTATTCCGAAAATAAACGGTTTTTTCTTGGAGACTTACCACATCAAAAACGCCCCAAATCAATTCAAAATCCAAAGAAATCACTAAAAATCCGTTTTTGTTCATCTTTATGAAATTGACAATTCGTTTTTTTGCAGGGCAAATTCTGCTGCACGCTGTTTTTTCAAGGCCCTTAGCCTGATGATTTTGTTATATTTCTTTTCGGCCAGATAATAATAGATCACAAAAAAAATGAAATACATCACCATGGTTTTTTGTCTCATGATAATCCCCAAATTGGACATGACAAAAGTCATGGCGAGGGAAGCGGTAAAAAATATCACCAGGCTCATTTTGACCAATGAGGGGGAATTCTTGATGAATTTTATAAAATCTTTCCTTATTATTTTGCCAAAGAGCAATAAGTAGATCAGGTTTTCCACAGAGGTTATGAAGCCCAACATGTTGGGGGCATCCACAAACAACGGCCTGAACCAAAAGGTGAACAGCTTTAGGGGCAATGGGTAGGAGGACATATCTACTCCCGAGCCCGCGGTACTTAAATCATCGGCGTTTTTTTGTGAAGCGGCCTGGAAATCTTCTATCAGGTTTTCGGAGTCCTGAAGGTTCATCACCGCCAAAATTTTATCCTGCACCAATACAAGGCTACCTATCATGGCCACATAGATCAACACCTTGTTGGCAAACGATATTTTTTCCTTGCCACTCATAAAGCCCAAAACCGCCCCTACGGCAACAAACATAAAAACATGGGGGCGGATATAAAAAATGATGGCCGACCCCAAGATCAACAAAATGAACCGGCGCTTGGGTATGACTATGGCGTAGGTGAACATCATAAGCCCAAGGAAGATCGCCGAACCTTTCCCGAGCGATGCGGTCCAAAAATGCATATTGGGGAAAAACAACACGAGCGTGAGAAAATCCAAATTCTTGAACACCGTGATTTTAATAGGGATTTTTTCCCTAAAAAAAAGATATGCGAACACGAACCCCAAATATCCGAACCAGGCAAAGGTAAGCATGAGCATATCGTAGGAGAACCCGATTTGGTAAAAGGGATAGGACATGAAATTGATAAAAAGGGTATCTGTGCCGAAAAGGTCGAACCAGGAGCCGGTATGTATCTCCAACTCCCTGTAATAGTTTACCGAGTCGGAGGGGTTGTTGTAAGCGTACCATGTGTAGATCCCGTAGAACACCAAATGGTACAAATAAAGCATGTTCATTTTTTTCACGGAAAAAAACGGATGCCTCTTTTTAAAGAAATTAAAGATGGCCTGGTTGAAGCCAAGAAACAATAAAATAAGAAAAAAGACCCCTATCATAGATTTTAAAATAATTCTAAATCTCCAATACTATTGCCCCAATTGCCGATGTTCAAAAGCTTGTTTTTTTCTTCGGGGTTCAAATGAAGTGCCCTAAGTGTCAATACGGGGCCAAAATTGCCCCGGAAACCCATTATGCCCAAATCGATCAAATGTGGGGCATAGGTCAATACCTGCACCCCAAACCCCTTGCTCAACACATCTAGGATTTTGGAAATTTCCCTGACACTTTCCTTGCTGCCATCGTGCAAACATTCTGCCACCCTCAATTCTTTGATCTTTCCCCTTTTTTTAACATAGGCCGCCACATAAATATCCCCCCTGGCCACTATTTCATACTTTTGCAATTGATTGGTTTCATATCTCCACTGAAGGTAATCTGCTGATTTTGGGGTGAACAGTTTCTCTTTGGCCGCCAAGCTTCCATTCCAATTTTCACAAATGATTTCTAATTCTTTACCGGAAAGTTGTAAGTCATGGCCATAGTTCAAACCATTTGAACTTCTTTTTACCAAGCCCGAGAAAATGGGTTTTATGGCAACATTTACTTTATTGACTATTTCCCAACCCATTTTCAGGTATCCCGGCCTGCTCTGGTCATTGGGGGTATTGAACACAAAATGGGCTCCATGGCTTTTGGCCGATTCGATTGCCGCCATGGTCAATTTCTTGAAAACCCCTTTCCCCTGATGGGCTGGATGGGTGGCGGTATCAACGGCACGGAAGGCCTTAAAGAGCTTTCCATCGATTATCCATTCCCAACGCATGAAAGCCCGGACCCCTATGGTACTCCCCCCTTCTTCGGCGATGAGCACCAAAGATTTTCCAAATGGATTGTCCCTATGCTTATAGTTCCATATCTTTTCAGAAAGTGGGAGGTCCGCCTCCCCAAGACTGGCTTTTAAAACCCGGACAATTCCGGGGGCATCATTTTCCGTAGCTTCCCTTATTTTCATTTTTCCCATATTTTGGTCGTGAGGCCTTTTTTAAAGAATTGTCCTTAGCCGATCAAACGGCATGGCTTGTTCGCTCCCGGCCCAAATTCCCCTGTAAAGTCACTACATTATTTTATTATCCACGATCTTCAAATAACAGCTCTCCAATTGGTTAACCATTGTACTTAAACTAAATTCCCTATCGATCCTTTCCCTTGCCGCCGTTTGCAATCGCATCCGGGTTTCTTCATCTTCAATCAGGAAATCCACACTTCTCACCAAACACTCCATATCCCCGGTCCCACAAATCAGTCCATCTTTTTTGTGCCGTACAACCTCTTTTACGCCGCCTGCATTGGTGGAAACAATTGCGCATTCCATGCTCATCGCCTCCAAAAGGGCAATGGGGAGTCCTTCAAAGTCTGAACTCATCATAAAAATATCCATGGCAGAAAAATAGGGGATGGTATCTGTTTGAAGCCCCGGGAAAACCAACCTTTCCTTTAAACCAAGCTCCCTTACAAGTTCTTGAAGCACTTCTTCTTCTGGTCCTGCACCTACAAGCATGCCGAACACATGGTCATGTTCTTTGGCGATTTTTTGGAAGGACCTGATCCATAGGCCAAGGTTCTTTTGTTTCCTAAACACGGCGATGTTCCCCACTACCACTGCCCCACGAGGAATCCCATGTTTGTTCCTGATATCCCTGGCTAAACCTTTGTCCTTTATAAACCGGCTGGTATTGACCCCATTCAATAAAGTCTGGACCGGGATATGCGGGCCAATGTTTTCCATGATCGATTCGGTTACGTCCCTGGAAACCCCCAAAGCAAGGCTCTGATAATTGAAGGTAAATTTGTTGAGCGTGCGGGTGGCAAAATGGTACCTGTCCTGAATGTTGTGTTCGGTATATACTACCGGGATCTTGGTCTTGAAGTGCACGCTCCTTGCCAAAAACCCGGACCACGGCAAATGGCTGTGAATGAGCGCTATTCCATGGGTCCCGCAATAATCCACGACTTCGTTTAGCTTTGCAAGGATTTGCAGGTTGTTTTTAGCACCCATACAGGAAACAACACCTCCATTTGCTTCGATTGCAGAAACCATCTGATCTTTCCAGGGCAAAAAATAGAGGTAATGGAATTCAAATTTGTTTGTATCATGTATTCCGAGGGTTTCTGGCAGGAGCACTTCCGCCCCGCCCCTGCCAAGGGATTTGATGATATGTAAAATTTTGATTTTAGCCATTCAAACGAAAATTTATAGCGCTGCGAACAGGGCAAAAATATGGCAATTTAGCCTAAATATAGCCTTCATGTGAAGATAAAATGGCTTGGCAGGCAATTAGTGCCAGGGTCAGGGCGGGTGGGAAGGGATAAGCTGGCTTCAAAAATATTTTTCGCCTCTCGCTTTTTTATGGCCTCTCCGGGATTTTTTTTACCACCCGTGCCGGGTTCCCCACAGCGATGGTCCAGGGCGGGACATCCTTCACCACCAGCGAATTAACGCCTACAATGGCACCCTCGCCAATGGTCACCCCCGGCATCACCACAGAGTTCATTCCCAACACGCAGCCTTTTTTCAAAACCACCTGTTCTTTCTGGTAACTTAAATCATTGTAGTCCACGCCCACATAATACTGGGACAGGTCCCTTTTGTGGCACAAGATCAGGCACCTACTGGCTATCCATACCCCATCTTCCACCTTGATATAAGAAGCATTTGAAACATCGTAATAAACATCATATCCTATCGACACGTTTTTACCTATGAAACAACCGGTCATTCTCCAAATAGCCGGCCTTACCCCTGGACCGATCCTGTTGAGGATCACCCAATTTTTCGCGATTTTGAAAAGGTACCAATGCAGGATTATTTTAAGTTTTAAATATAAAACCTGTGGAAACCTTTTTAAATAATATGTCAAACCCTTTTGCTGCATTTTTTAAGGTTTCAAGGCTGCTTCATCAACAAATCATGGTAGGCTTCCACGAATTGTTGGGTTATGTGCCGGTTGGTATAATAATTTGCGACCATCTCATAGGCATTTCTTATTTTTTGCCGGTCCGGGTTTTTCAGCATTTCCAGGATAAGTTCCACAAACTGTTCCTCGTCATTGTATGCCACCAGGCTCCCGGTGGCCGCTGTGACGATTTCTGAAATACCTCCCACATCAAAAGCAATCACAGGGATTTTACAGTACATGGCCTCTAACAATACCGCTGGCAGGCCTTCTACCAGGCTTGGCAATATCAAGAGGTCCGCCCCGTTCAGATAGGGATAAGGATCCCTCACCCCCCCGTGGAAAAAAACGGATTTCTGAAGGTTTTTTTGCCTTACCGATTCTTTGATTTCTTTGAACAAGGGGCCATCGCCCATCAAATGCAGGAGCGTGCCAGGCATCCTTTTGTTCACTTCTTCATATATGGCAATGATTCGGATATGGTTCTTTTCTTTGGTAAACGACCCTATGTGGAGAATGTGTTTATGGGTTTTGTCAAAAACCGGCAAACTGCCATTCATTTTATTGCCCTCGACCCCCACTGGTAAGACTTTGCTGAATTTTTCGGTGAACGGGAAAATTTGGTTCAAATCTCTTTTAGAAGCCTGGGACACCGACAGGACCAGGCTTGTGCGTTCGAGCAGGAACCTGTTGAGATATTTGGAAAAAACGTCTTTGATATAAAAGCTGGAAGCACTTGCATTGCGGAATATGACGGGGGTTTGCCACTGATGGGCCAATTTTGAAAATATGGCATACTTCAAGGTATCGGCTGCATTGGCTTGCAGGATGTCCGGTTTATATTCTTTTATGATCGCGGCGAGCATTTTCCATCCCACAAAATCGTAATATCGTTTGGACATAGGCCGGTCCAGGGATTCCACCTCTCCTTTGAAGGGCAAATCGGCGTCCCCTTCATAAATACTTACCACTCGAACCCGATGCCCCAATTCCAATAAATTATTGGAAAGTTGGCACGAAAATATCTCTGCCCCCCGATATTGTTTTTTCTGTATGAGTTGTAAAATCCGCAAAATCGGCTATTGGTTTTGGATGAGTGTTGTGTACAATTCTTCAAACTTCCTGGCATTCCTGACCGGGTTGAAATTTTCGACTACCTGATGATACGCATTGGACCCCATTTCCGATCGCAGGACGTTATCTTTGGCAAGTTGGAGGATCCTGTTTTTGAATTCCGATTGATCGAAACCATCGACGATGAACCCGGTTTTATGATCTTCCAGTACCTCCCTTACCCCGCCCACATTGGTGGCTATGGCGGGGATTTTTTGCGTTGCCGCCTCTAGGATAACCCCTGGCACACCTTCTACCGTACTGGAAAGCACGAAAAAATCGGCACCTGCAAGAAGCTCGCTTATGTTTTTGCGAAATCCAAGGAAAAACACATTGTTGTTCAATGCTTTTTCCGCCACAAGCCTTTGCGTTTCTTCCAGGAGCATGCCAGAACCCACGCACACCAGTTTAATATGGGGATGATCGGTTTTCAAAGAAGCGAACACCTCTATTAAAAAAGCATGGTTTTTCTCGGGGCTGAAATTGCCCACATGCATGGCGATGACAGCTTCGCCATCCAGGTCCAATTCATTTTTCAAATTACCGGCAGCCTCTTGCCTTTCGATATCTTTAAGCGGGATGCCCCTTCGGATGACCGAGGTTCTTGCCTTTGGATAATCGAAAGTCTTGATGAAATCGGCTATGGCTTCTTCCCCTACGGACGATACATGGGATATTCTTTTGAAAAGCCTTTTGTAAACGAGCTTTTTGGGCCCACTTGAAACCCACTCGCTTATCATGCTGATGTTCCTATAGAGAATGGGGGTTTTGGGAAGGAAAAAGGAAGCAGCTACCATGTACTTGAGCGTGTCCGAACCGTTGCATTGTATCACATCGGGCCGCACTTCCCCGATCAATTTCACGATCTGTTTTATCAAGCCAACAGATAATGGTCCATTTTTCACTTCTACGAGGTCCTTGTTAACTGCCCCACGGACCGATAAAACATTTTCATGGTTTTTGTACAGGCCCACAAAGTAGATGGAATGTCCCAATTTAAGGAGTTCTGCACTCAGGTTGGCCGCAAAGACTTCTGCCCCCCTATACTGTCTTCTGGTTACCAACTGAAGTATTTTCATTCAATCGAGAATTTCGTTATACATGTGCAACATTTCGGCATTTATTTTTTCCATCCTGAAATTATCCTGAAACCGGTTATAAGCATGGTCTGCAAGTTTTGATCGCAATGGTTCGTTTTCCATCAGCAACTTGATATTTTCCGCCAATGCTTCATGATCGCCGGGAGGCGAGAAAAGGGCACCCTCATTGGAACCCACTACCTCCTTTAAAACCGGCAGGTCGGAACAAATACACGGCAACCGGGCAGCAAAGGCCTCTAAAAGCGCCCCGCCCAAACCTTCGTAATATGAAGGAAAAATAAAGGCGTCTGCCCGGACCAGTCGTTTTTGTACATCGGTCACAAATCCATGTATTGTCACTTGGCTTTCGAGACCGTTTTCCGCAATATATTGGTTCAAGACCGTGGAATAGGAACCCGGTCTTCCCAGTATTTCCAATTTTATGTGGCTTAGTCCATATTTTTTTCGAAGATGGACCAGGGCCTTCATAATGGTGATCTGGCCTTTCGCGAATTCCTGCCGTCCGGAGTTGATGAGGGTAAAAACGGCATTTGTTTCTTTGTGTCCCTCCATCTCCAAATATGGATTTTCATACCGGCCTCTATAAACCACCTTGTGGTTATCTTTGATATTGAAAAGCGGGACGTAATGTTGCAATACTTCCTTTGTGATAGAGTGATAAAAAATATCCGGTGTCAACCGGGCGGTCCACATGTCCAACTGCTTTGCCAGTTGAAATTTTTGCCATGACAGCTTTCCGTCTTTTTTCCGTTCCTCGGAATAAGCCGTATTGACCAGGCTCTGAACCAACTTTCCTTTAGGATGTAATTTGCGAGACAACCTGGCAACTATATTGGATTCCGTCAATAAGGAATGGACAATGTCTGGTTTTTCCCTTTTCAAGATCTTTACCAAAAAACGGGTTTTGGCGAGATAACCACCAGATTCCTCGAAGAATATGACCGGGATCCCAAAAGCCTTCACTTCCTCTTCCACCCCGATTTTTTTATGCTCCAAACAAACGAATTTCACGCTTACAGAATCTTCTTTGTGCAAAAATTTCGCAAATTCCAACATAGACCGCTCCGCCCCGCCCGAGCCCAAAGTATTGATGACTATAATCACTTTCATATCTTCCTGGTAATTCATGTTGTATTAGGTAAATTGTAACGGGGCTTGACCTGTTTTTGATTGCTTCATCTATAACCTTGCATCCAAATCGCCCATGGAAAAAAACAGCCTGTTGCCCACATTTTTTTCATCTTTGTTATACACGATCACGGCTTTTCCCCTTTTTATGGATAAGATAAAATCAAAAGGATTACTGCTCAAATAGTACACCAGTCTCACGCGCATGGTTGAGGCCAACAGCCGTACGGCTTTTTTAAAATATTCCTCGTTTCCAAATATTTCTTCTATGATGAGGATAGCCCTCCCATATTTGCAGCCCTTCCTAAAAATCACGTGGACCTCATGTTCCTTTATGCCAATCTTTGCAATCTTATAAATATAGTGGGCATATCGCCAGGTAATGAAATCCATGGAGGGGACTGTCCAGTAGTATCCTTTGCCAGGGTCCGCGTCCTTTTCGTTTATAGAAACATCATTGGGCCTAAGACACTCCAAAGATATTTTTCTTTTTTTAGAAGAGATCACATAAGCCAGCTTATAATGGGGCCTTTTATCCAATAACTTCCAGCCCATTTTCAAATACCCCGGCAAACTATTTTGATTTGGCGTATTGAAAATAATATCATATTCTTTTCTGAATTTCTTAAGGCCCTTCAGGGTCAAAACCTTAAAGATGCCCCTGCCCCTATAGTCGGGGTGGGTAATGGTGTCCACCGGCCTAAGGGCAAAAACGGTATCGTTACCTTTTTTAAACTGCCACTTCATGAACATCCTTACCCCAACAATTTTGCCCCCATCCAAAGCTACCAGACCCAAAGATTTCCCGAATGGATTGTCAAGGTGCTTCCAAATAAAGTGGGATTGGTCAAAATCCCCCTCAAATTTGGAGTTTAAGAGTTCTTTAATTGCTTTGATATCTGAAGAATAATCAATTTCCCTGTGTACGATCATCTGTGTTTATTGTAGCCGTTCCTTAAAATGCATGAGCCTGGAATGCAATCCAGATACTTTGACCTTGAATTCATCAAGGCCGGTATAGGTATCTACCCGGATCCTAGAAATCCGCATGGGATCTATCTTTTTCTTGTTCAGCTTATGGTCGAAAAGAAAGGCCATTTCTATTTTTTTCTCTTTCAATATCCCTTCGGTCGCCCGGTCCCAGTTGCCATTGGGGTATGCAAAAACGGAATGCCCTTCAAGGCCCCAATCTTTGAATTTCTGTATAGCAACATCAAGCTCCTCCCTTATTTCTTCCGGGGTACATTTATCTACCATGGGATGGGTATGGGTATGGTTGGCTATATACATGTTCCCCTTCTCCAGTTCCCGTAATTCTTTGACGGTAAGCTGCCGGGCATCAAACTGGTTCAGGTTCCTTAAGTACTCCCTCCGTTCCTTGTTCCGCAAACTTTTCAATTCCTTGATTTTTTTCCGGGCCTCCAGGTATCCTTTTCCCTCTGCTTCATAGGCGGCTTCCACCTGCCTGCACCAAAACATGTCCCTGCTGCCTATCAATCCCGTAATTATGAACATAATGGACGGCAACCCATATTTTTTCAAAAGGGGCAAGCCATTTTCATAAATACTGATATCACCATCATCAAATGTGATCAAAACCGGTTTGGGCGGAAGTGGGGATCCATGAAATAAATGCTCCCTTAACAGGGCAATATCAATGACATTATAATTGGACGACAAATATAGCAGTTGTTTTTCAAAAAGCCCGGGATTGGGAGCGGTATGATAGGCAAGCACCCTAAGAAGATTTTTCGAAGACCCCTGCATCACAGGGTTTAGAAATCCTAGTAAATTATAGATAAGTTTTTTCATGTAAAAATTTTAATCCCAACGCTATTTTTTGAACAGTCATAGGAAGTAAAACTAAATGTTTTGTCTGAGGCACCTAATATGCGAAATATGGCAAACTGGTCCCCTTAAATAATTCCGCTTCGTTCCATACAGAGGCTGCCAGCATTTAATCCTGGATTCATAGATAAACGAATGGACCTGCCGGCAAAGCGGCAGGCAAATTACTATCCCCTCCCACGGCCATCGGACTTATTCCACAATATCAAAAGAAAGCGCGGTACCCCTTTCTATGTTTTCTTTAAAAACCTTGCCCAATACCTGTTGGTAATTTTTTGGATGTAACCCATACCCGGGCCGGATGGACCTTATATTCTTTTCGGTAACGGGTTCCCCTTTTTTCACATCTTCTACGACATAAAGTGACCGTGAAAATTCTTTACCTTTTTTTTGTTTTTCGGTAAGATTATAATTTACTTCTCCTATTGCTTTTTCGGCATCCCTAACGGCTTTTACCATATTGGTAAATTCCTCCTCATTCATGGAAAAAGAAGCATCCGGACCTCCAATTGACCGATCAAGAATAAAATGTTTTTCAATGATTTTCGCCCCGAAACACGTGGCCACCACCGGGACCGTGTTTCCTATGGTATGATCGGAGAGGCCGCTGATCACCCCGTAACGTTCTGCCAAATCCCTGACCATTGCCATATTGGCTTCGTCAATGGGGGCGGGATAAGAAGAGGTGCATTTTAGCAATGCGATATCGTTGTTCCCCATCCTTACACAGGCCTCCAGTGCCAGTTCGATATCTTCTTTTTCGGCAATCCCGGTGGACAGGATAATTGGCTTCCCTTTGGAGGCCACCAGTTCTATTAATGGAATGTCTGTGATCTCAAAGGAAGCAATCTTATATGCGGGTGCATTTAATCTCTCAAGAAAATCGACCGCAGTGGGATCAAATGGGGATGAAAAACACACCAACCCCTCCTCCTCAGCCGTTTCAAAAATTTGTTTATGCCATTCCCATGGGGTATAAGATGTTTTATACAAATCATAAAAATATGAATCGTCCCATAATGTTCCCTGTTTTATTTTAAAATCTGGTTTTGAACTATTAATAGTGATAGTGTCCGGAGTATAAGTCTGTAATTTTATGGAATCTGCTCCTGCTCTTTTTGCTGCCCTTACGGTCTCAAGAGCTACATCCAAGCTACCGTTATGGTTGGCAGATAATTCTGCAATTATAAAAACCTTGCTGTGATTATCAATCTTGAAACTTCCTATTTTCATTTCTTTTATTTTATTAATCTTACAATCGTGAATGCCTCCGCAAATTCTTTGCCTATAATTATCCCCCATCTCTTTGCTTGTATTCTTAATGCTTCTGGTGATCGAGGATGAGGATACCCCCTTTTTTCAAATTCATAGCATTCCATACCTTTTATTTTTGATTCAATATTTTGTTCATCTACTTCTATAAAAAAGTTGGGAAGAAAATGTCTAGGATCTGAAGGTGAACGCCATTCTGTACCAGAGGGAGTTTCAAAGGTAATAATGGCTTGAACCCCTTCATCTTTTAAAGGTCTACAAGCAGTAATAACAGCTTCAAAAGTACGTTGATGATCTATATTAACATCCCCGCCATGATGCGTGAAAATAATCTGTGGCTTAAAACTATCTTTTTCCTTCTCAATCGTCCTTATTATTTCCAGAAGATCCACAGAGTCAAAACGATTGTCAGGAAAATTATAGATACTACAACTTTGATAACCAATATGCTTTTGTGCCTCCTTAATATTATTCTTATGTACCTGAAGTTCATTTTTCAACGCGACTACATCTCGTTTATCTGCCCTGCTAGTGAGTCCTTCGCCAAGAATAACAAAATGTATTAAAGCACCTTCTTCTTTAATCAGTTTATTCATGCTCGCACCCAGCCCTAATAGCTCATCATCTGGATGAGCCACAATGACCATTATTCTTTTCTTTTTAAAATTTATCATAATTATGCTGATGGTTTTATTCTAGGTATATTTGGACAAACACCTGATGGAATGGATTTCAAGGCAATTGTTGCATTTTGGGAATTAATAAAAAATTCTTCTTCTAAGCAAAAAGCTGTTAAGGGTTGGCTTTTTAAGAAATATGCACCCGTATCTATGCCAATTTTATAGTCATCAACAAAAGGAGTGTAAAAACCAGTATGACCAAAAATTATCTTTCTACTGTTCTGAAAGAGCCGCTCTTGGCTAATAAAATCATATCGGTTGAACAACAAATTTTCAATCGGAATTTCCTCTATAGGAATATCATAGTACGATGGACTCACGCCACTGTGCACCACCAGATAACGATCATTTTGCCAAAATGGAATTAATTGCTCAAAAAAATCTTTGAAGCTGTCCAACATTTTTTTCTTAGTTTCAAAAAGATTTTTAGCTTTGAAACTTTCCATTGTAGAACTTCCTCCATACTTCAAGAGATAATCTTCTATTTCTTGGTTTCCTTTTTCAAGCAATAACCAGTAATATTCGTGATTTCCCATTAAAAAAGTACAATCTAAACGAAGGGAGAGTTCAGATAAATATGATAAGGTTGTTTTTGGATCTGTTCCTTTGTCTATATAATCACCTATAAAAATTAAGGAAGGAGCCGAATCTATTTCTTCTATTCGGGATATCAATAAAGATAGCTTATTAATCTCACCGTGTATGTCTCCTATAACAAAAATCAATCTTGAAAATTCATTTTATCCAACTCTATCTTGCGAAGTTTGGATATGGATTTAGAGTGTTCCATTTGGTTGCACACATTTTCTAGCCAAACCTCAATATCTTTCGAGACTATATCTAATAAATTATAGATATTACTTGAGGTTACTGCAAATTCACGCTCTCTCCAAAGTGGTTCCTCCAAAAGATATTCAGGACAAGATAAATCAATTTCTTCCCTGCTATATGGAAGTAGGTCCGATGTAGATCCAAGGCTGTGCTTAATAATTTTTAAAACATCCTTTACTTTAGTAGCCGTGGAAGGTAAAGCCTCGATAATTGTTAGATTATGGAGGTCCTGTGATTGAATAATTTTGGACAAAGAATGTGCGATTTCATCAACAAAACCTAGTTGACATAAGTTATCTCCTCCATCTACCAGAATTACAGGAAAAGGGTCTATCAACCTAGAAACATAAAATTCAAGCCTACCTGTATGATCATCTACTCCCAATAGTAGAGGTAAACGCACTATGGTAAAATGGGAAGACTTGAAATTTGCTTTTAAATAATTCTCTGCTGTTCTTTTTCCCAATAAATAATCGACAGTTACCTGAGGCAAATTGGTTAAGTTTTCAGGATCAATTTCCATAATGAATTCATTCATCTGGTAATTAATATTTAACTTGGGCATCCAGCAAGTTGAAATTAAGAAATATCTTTTGAAGGTTAAAGAATCTTTTATTTGCTTTATAGCATCCTCGTTATAAGCTATAAAGTCTATAATTAAATCGAAGTGGGATCCTTTTAATTTTTTTATACCTTCGGATCTTTCAGTTTCCAGGCACATGCATTGATTATTGAAAATCCCAGCCTTCCTGGAAATAATAACAATTTTATTCTTCTTATTTTCAACAAGCAATTGGGTCAATTTTTTTCCTAAAAACCTCGTACCCCCTATGACTAAAATTTTCATTCTAATATTTTAATAAAATAAACTTTCCCATCTTCTGTACAAATGAACTCCTGCTTTTGGTCGTTTTATAGGTCTTGATGTATTAGAGTTAAAAGTCTCTATATAAAGTTTTACAAGATCTATCCCTCCTTCAAATTCCATGATGGTTGTAGTAGAAAACCGCGGATTAATTTCAAAAATTTTAAGAGAACCATTCGTTTCTTGAATTAATTGAATGTTTATTGGACCACAGGGACGAAATTCTTTAACGATTTTTAATGCTAATTCATCAATTTCGGGCACATTTTCAGTAACTCCCATCTGCGTAATTCCTTTCTTAGAAATAACCTTTTTACTACTTATAGCTAAAACCACATTTAAATTATTCACAGTTACCCCAACAGTATATTCTACACCCTCAAGTTTAGGCTGCACCAGCACTTCGTGAGGCTTATAATCCTCGAGGAGATAATATGCCTGTAGTTGTTCTTGATCATGAATAGTCCTTATACCTCTACTACCCCTCCCCGTTACCGGTTTCACAAAAACAGGTGCTTTTAATTGCCAATCAAAATCACTTCCTAAGTACGATTCAACTGAGGAAATCCCGAAATCACTCAGTTCTTTCATTAAGCGATATTTATTTAAACTTCTTTTAGAAAATTCAGCAGTAGGAGAAACGACTATAACATCATTATATCCCTCTATTTCAGATTTAGCTAAAAATATCTCTTCATCTATAAGAGGAATATAGACTTCAATACTATTTTCTTTTATAATGTTTCTTATGAAAGAAAAATATTGAGGATCTAAGACAGATGGAGAATTAATAAAATTAAGGTCGGGATAAATAAATTCCAGCTTGTCATTTGCATCAACATAAAATAACTCATAGTTAATACTTAAAGCATTATGTAAATAAGGAAATGCAGAACCTCCTAAACCTGATATTAAAATATGCTTTTTGGATTTTTTACTCAACAAATTATCTTCTAAATTTTTAATCATTATTTTCTTGTTATTTTTCCAACTATCTGGGATTATACCCAAACCCAAAATTTAGGACCTGTACATTTTTCACTAATCTTATTATCGAAAGAACGACTCGGCTCCAAAAAAGTATTTTACATTTATCAAATCATATTTTATCCTACCGGAATGTAATTTCTTTCAAAAAACAACTACTGCGAATTTTCCATTAAATTGATCCTGAGCGAACACAAAACCCCATAGTTTCTCATCATTTATTTTATTCGCATTATATTACCAACTTTTTAAGACTATTTATAAATTTATCGATATTTCTGTGCTGAAAATTCATTATTCCTTAATTGGTTCTACAAAATAATTTTCCCTTAAAAATTTTATTTAATTAAAGAGTCTTGAACAAAGATAAAGCAATTGGACAAGAAGTGGTAATCTCTTTACGCACAAAAGAATACCCTTAATTATGGATAATATAACAAGTTTTGAAATTTTTCAGGCAGCTATTGTCTATTGCCATATACCATTCCAGACATCGAAATTACTGATCGCTATTAGAGTATGCAAATTTCAATTGTTCATATTCCTTTTTTAAAATGGCCAGCCCAATAACATCTTCATATTTCTCGTTTTTAAAGCAATGCTCCCGGTAATATGCTTCCCTTCTAAACCCCAATTTTTCGTGAAGGTAAAGGGACCTCTCGTTGAATTTAAAAACTTGAGCCATCAATTTGTTTAGCTTGAGTTCTTCAAACACGTATTTGCAGATGTAAGACATCAATTTTTGTCCTATCCCTTTTCCCTTTACATCGGCAGGGCCCAAATAAAACCCCCATTCGCAACTATTAAGGTGCTTATTGATATTATTTAAATATACCAAACCAATGTCTTGATTTTCAAAATTGATAACCCAGTATTTGGAATTTTTATCCCTTTTGATTCTTTCAAACCACCTTTTTTGATCTTCAGCTGAAATGAAATTATCGGAATACATATACTTGCTCACTTCGGGGGAATTCCGCCATTCCCTGATCATTTCCAAATGTTCCTCTTGAACATCTATAAACTTAAGATTCTCCATGATTAAAATTTTTAAAATTTTGAAGGTGGTTCAGTTCCGAATCCCTTATCTGTTTTCTGTACGTATCCAAATTTAATGACCCTGTCTGATACAAGGTTTTATTTACAGCTTCCACCAATTCACTGCAAAGAAAATCCAATCCATTAAAACAGCCAAAATCGCCGCTTTCTTGAAAAAACCTGAATATATTTTTTTGATTGGGTGCGGCATATCCAATCAATGGAACGGTACCAGCCGCTATGGCTTCCATCACGATTCCACTTGCCGGCACAACGGCAATGGATGTGGAAAGCATGGCCTGCAACATGGCCCCTTCATCCAGGGCTTCCATTATTGTTACATGGTCCTTATTTGCAAATGCCACCAATGATTCTTTATGTGCGTAAGAAGGACCAAGGACAACCGTTATTTTTAGGAACAAAGAGGAACGCCCCAAATATTCCAAAACTTTTTTGGTGAGATTGGTGGGATCTGAGCCACCAAAACAAATCAGGACCGAATCATAGCTTTTAATCTTCCTCTCCCTGCCCGCAGCTTGTATAAAATTCGACCTCAAAAGGGCGTATTTTGGTCCCAGAGCAAATTGGGTGTAAGGTTGAGCGGAATAGTCTTGAGGCGTAATCCCGGGAGAATGATTGATGATGAGATCTGCATGGAATTCCTTGTCGTGCAAATCATCGATACAAACCAATCTGCAACCTTTTTCTTTGATCTTCCTTTGGTGATCCGTGCCAAGGTCATAATGATCCAACACCACGATTTCATTTCCTTCCAGGACATCAAAAAATTCGGATTCGGAACTTATTTTTTCCGAAGCAAATCCGTTCTCAAAAATTTCCCTGGCAATTTTCATGGGGATTTCTTTAGAAAAAAAACTTATATCATAAGCTTTCTTCAGCATTTGCGCCAGGGCAATACATCGTACCAGGTGGCCCAGGCCAAATTCCTGCCCCCCATCTACTCTTATATGGACCTTAGGTTTCATTTTTTGTTGATAAAATAAGCTGCCATCTCCAAATCTTCTTTTTCATCTATATCGATGGCCTGTACCCAGGACATTGGAAAAAACGAATAATCGGGTCCATAAAAACTTTTTGTTTTGAAAAGCTCCTTGATATCGGCTATCCAAATGGCTCCGGTAGGGCAATACAGTTCTGGTTGGTCCTGGGACCTCATCATCCTTTCTTCTTCCTTGAACAAGGGGACGGCTTGCCCGTTGTCCTTGAGTTTATGCGCCCACCAGGGGTTCATCCAACCATATTTAAAGGCACTTATTTGAAATTCCAATTTTTTATCGAGAAAATTCCCTATGGCTTCGTCCAATTCCTTTTCTGTCCTTAAAGGACAGTTGGCCATTAATTGCACCACTATGTCCCCCGATAAGCCGCTTTCGCCCAGCTGCTTTAATGTACTTATGGTGGCAAGGCTGATGGGGGCATGGTCATCTGCATTTTCGTTCCTCAAAAAAGGGACTTCCGCACCGTGTTTTTTTGAAATTTCGGCGATTTCGGGATCATCGGTGCTTACGATGACTTTGGAGATATATCTGGATTTCAAAGCCGCTTCAATGGTCCATGCAATCATGGGTTTCCCCCCAAGGTCTATTATGTTCTTTTTGGGTATCCTTTTGGAACCGCCCCTGGCGGGGATTATCGCAATTATTTTTTTATTTACCATATCGTCCATCCCCCGTCTATTATCAAATTTTGACCCGTCATATTCCTGGAACTTTCCGAAACAAGATAATCCACCGGCCCCACCACCTCATGCTCTTCCAGCATTTTTTGTTGTGGGGCAAGCTTGTGGTACCTCTTCTCAAAATCCAAATTTGCCCTGCCTTTTATCCCTCCAAAGCTTACACAATTGACCCTAACCTCAGGTCCCAACCTAACTGCCAATTCTTTGGTCAAATGTATTTGGGCGGCCTTGGACACCCCATAATTGATGGGCGAAGATTCCGGGAAATTTTCATATAAACCGGGGGTGGGCGCCACCACCCCGTACATGGAAGAAATGAATACCACATTGTTCAACCCCAAATTTGTTTTCAGGATTTCCAAAGTGAGCCTATAGGGAAAAATAACGTCCATATAAAATTCTCCGGCAAAATTTTCATCGGATACTGAAGTGTCCTTTTCAATTTTTAAAAATTCAAGGGAACGTGCATTATGTACCACGGTTTTCAAATCTATGGCATGCTCTTTTAAAAACCCCAATATGGTTCCCACGGCATTCGAACCGGCGAAATCCACTTCTATGATCTTCAGTTTCCCTTCCCAATTTCCTTTTAATTCAGCTCCCCTTTTCTTCAGAAAACTTTCTTTGCTCCTGGAAGTCGTGACAACGGTATAATCCTGTTGCAGGAAATGATTCACCAATTGAAATCCCACCTTGCCGCTCCCCCCGGTTATTAATATAGAATTCATATTTTTCCTTTTTCTATGATACGCACCACTTCCAGGGTTTCTTCCCTTGGAATATTCTCCTGTTCTTTATGGATGATTTTTATGAAATTTTCAAGGGATGCCCTGAAACAGGCGTAGGAATCTTTGAAGTTTTTCTGAACACTTCCCTTTTTTCCAAAAAATTCCAGTTTGATGGGAACCGGGACATCGTCCCTCACTTTTATATAAGCCGAAATATTCTTCCATTCCACCAAAATATGCTGGACCCCGTTTTTCATAAAAGGAATGGTATTGGTCAATGCCCCTCTTTGAGGAAGCTGGCTTATAAGCGGTTCTATGACATGTACCGCATAAGTTTCCCATTTTTTTGGCACCGAGGCTTCCACATGGACAATTTCCCCAATGCGGTCCCTGTCCTGCGCTGTTAGCTCAAGCTCCTCTGCATACCTAAGGGAAGAACAACTGAAAATTTGGTCCTCCTGCTGTTGGGCTTCGAACATTTCCCTTGCTTCCCTTTCAGACAAAGCCAGGGGCTTGTCTATGAAAATGGGAAGGCCTGCCTTTAAAAACGGCAATGCCATTTCATAATGCTTTTCCGCATCGTCCCGCGCCAATAAAATGGCATCCACTTTCCCTGTCAAATCCCCTATTTTATTTACAACATTGGGGATTTTTGCGGCTTTGGCTATTTTTTCTGAAACGGCCGGGTCCTGGGTCCAAATATGGGTGACCCTTCCCAAATGCCCCAAACCATCTGCCGGGAAATCCTGCTTCCCGAGATATTCGGGAATTGCCGGAAAGGGGCAATCCTGCATGGCTTCCCGGTCGTAGCCATTGAAAATGGCGCTCCAGGAATAGGGATGGCCATTGCCTTCGCTCATCCCAATAATGCCGAGGTTTATTTTTTTGGCCAATTGGATGGGATTAAGATTGTGGGATCAATAGCCTTGGTCATCTGTGGAAGGTCTTCTGCCGTTTTTATGTCATTAAGGGTATCCTTTAGTTGTTGCACCGTTTCCACGCCGATGATCACTTTGTCTATCTGCTCGTTCCCTATCACGAATTTCAGAAGGCTGCCTGCTGAAAAAGAAGGATGCTTTTGCAATGCCGACAAATCAGGTTTTATAGGATCAAAAAAAGCATCCAGCCCCTCGGGGTCCACAAAAAACAAGCCCTGGAAGAAAGCCGAACGGGAGTGGACCTCACATCCCAAATTCTTCAATTTCCCCAATTTGCTTTCGAACCTCCTGTCAAAATAATTATAGGGCAACTGAACCAGGTCAGGAATATATTCCAGTTCAAGGAGTTCCTCAAGTTCCCAAGGGGCGTTCAAAGAATATCCGATCTTGGTTGTTTTTCCCTGTTCTTTGAGCATTTTCAAGCGGTCCCATTCTTCGGGTGATTCCAGCAAAGCTTGTGGGCTGTGTGCCAAATAAGCATAAATGGAAGGACGTTTAAGATCGGTAAGGGATTTTTTCAGCTGGTCTTCCACAGTCCTGCCTTCTACGGCCGGCCGGAACTTTGAAACCAGTTTAAAGCCTGTTGTTTCCTTGTTCCCCAGGACCTCCTCCGCATTTCCATAAGCAGCAGCGGAATCGAGCAGCGTGATGCCGGATTTTTTGGCAAAATTTAAAATATGTTCAACTTCCGAAGAAGGCGTTTGGCCGGAGGTATTGGATATGCCATAACTCAGCCCAAATTGAACCGTCCCCAACCCGATTTTATCTTCAATTTTCATAGAAAGCATTGATTGTCCGGATCACATATTCCTGATCTTCATTGGTCAAAGTGGGATATACCGGCAAGCTGATGCACTCCTTGTAGTAATTTTCGGCCTGGGGCATATCGCCCTCTTTCCAGCCCAAATCCCTGTAATAAGGCATCAAGTGGCAGGGGATATAATGGATTTGGGCATAAATGCCCTTTTCCCTCAAGAAATCATACAACCCCAACCTGTCTTTTACCTGCAAAATGAAAAGGTGATACGCATGCCCCTCCAGATCACCGGACAAGCCTTGGACAAAATCCTTGTCGGCAAAAGCTTGGGAATAAATTTTGGCGATCTCCTGCCTTCTTTGCAATCCCTCTCCTGCCCGGTTTAACTGGCTGTTTCCCAAGGCTGCCTGAAAATCGGTGATCCTATAGTTATAGCCCAGTTCCTGCATTTCCATGTACCAGGCGGGATAGGTCTCGACTTCGCTCGACATGGCAGTCGTGCCGGTGGCAAATTCTATAGAATTCTTGTATTCCGCTTCGTTTTTTGTGATCCCGTGGGTTCGGAGTTTCATCAACCTATCGTAAAGGTCTTTATCATTGGTGGTGATCATACCGCCTTCCCCACTGGCGATATGTTTTACCGGATGGAAAGAAAAAATGGCCAGGTCGGCAAAATTCCCGTTCCCGCAATATTGTTTTTTCCCTTCCGAATCCTTGAAATACCCACCCGGGGCATGGCAGGCATCTTCAATGATCCATAAGCCATACTCATCTGCCAGTTTCCTAAAGGCTTCCAAATCTACCGCCCTGCCAGCAAAATCCACGGGAATGATTCCTTTATAGGTGCCTTTGGGGGCATTTTCAAGTAGTTCTTTTACATTGTTTATATCCAGTAAATAGGTGTCGGGATCTATGTCCGCGAACACCACTTCGCCCCCCGCATATCTCACGCAATTTGCCGAAGCGGCAAAAGTAATGGGCGTGGTGATCACCTTGTCGCCTTCCTGCACGTTCATTGCCAGGGCACATAAATGCAAGGCTGCCGTACCATTTGAAACGGCCACTGCATATTTGCTGTCCACATATTTTGCAAAAGCTTCTTCAAATTCGGCGATCTTGGGGCCTTGGGTAAGATAATCGGATTTGAGGGTTTTAATTACCGAATCTATATCCTCTTGTGTTATATTTTGCCTTCCGTAGGGTATAACTTTATTGCTCATAGTTTATATCTCAAAAGATGGATCTACATGTTCTTTGATCAGTTTCCTTAAATCTTCCACGCTCTCCCAATCGTCATTTGCGCCTGAATTATATTGAAACCCCGGTTCAACGATCTTTGCATCGAACTTTTTCAGGAATTCTTCTTTCTTCCATTTGTGGGTAGCTGGCAGGATGGTGTAATATTTGCCCAGATCATAAGTGTAATAGGAATCGGAAGAAGTGATCATCTCTTCATGGATCTTTTCGCCGGGCCTGATACCCACAACGGGTTTTTCACACTCCGGCCCTATTGCTTCCGCAATATCGGTGATTTTGTAAGAAGGGATCTTCGGGACAAATATTTCACCGCCCCAGGCGTGTTCCAGTGCATGCATGACCATATCCACACCTCCCTGCAAGGAAATGTTGAAACGGGTCATCGCGGGATCGGTAATGGGCAGTACGCCTTCTTTTTTCCTTTTGAGGAAAAATGGGATGACAGAGCCGTTGGAACCCATTACATTTCCATACCTTACCACAGAAAATTTGATAGGGTTCCATCCCGTGATATTGTTGGCTGCCACAAAAAGTTTGTCCGAAGCCAATTTGGTGGCCCCATAAAGGTTTATGGGGGCCGCGGCCTTATCGGTAGATAGTGCCACTACCCTTTCGACTTCTGTTTCCAGGCAGGCGTTGATTATGTTTTCGGCTCCCAAAATATTTGTTTTCACACATTCCATTGGGTTGTATTCCGCAATGGGCACATGTTTCATGGCAGCGGCATGGATAACATAATCTATGCCCTTCAATGCCCGTTTTACCCGGTCATAATCCCTTACGTCGCCTATAAAGAACCTTATTTGCGGGTATTTGAAGGGAGGGAAATCCTGTGCCATCTCAAATTGCTTCTGCTCGTCACGGGAAAAAATAACGAGCCTTTTTACATCTGGATGGTTCCTCAAAATATGCGAAGTCAATGCTTTACCCAGGGAACCTGTGCCCCCGGTGATCAAGATTGATTTTTCGTTTAAATGTAGCATTGTGAATTTTATTTAAATATTATATTTCCTGTAATTGAACCAAACGTTTAAAGTAAGGGGATTCCTCCACCAGGGAATCAAAACCTGCCACGTTGGATATTTCGCCATTTTTCATGACCACGATCCTATCGGCATTTTTTATTGTGGAAATCCTATGGGCTACAATAAGAATGGTATATTTTCCCTTTAATTGATCGATATTTTTCTGAATGGCCTTTTCTGTTTCCGAATCCAGGGCGGAGGTGGCTTCATCCAAAATCAGGATTTCCACTTCCTTGTACAATTCCCGGGCAATCGAAATTCGTTGGCGCTGCCCGCCGCTTAGATTGACCCCATTTGATCCCAAAATGGAATTTTCCCTCTCGGGCAAGCCTTCCGCATAATCAAGTACCGCTGCCTGTTTTATGGCCAGCCAAAACCTTTCCATGTTCCGATGTGTGGGTTCCGCCCAAAAAGTTACATTATTAAACAAGCTGTCATTGAATATTACCGGGTCCTGGGTAATATATCCTATTTTTGTTTGCAGGGTGTCCAAGTCGAGTTTTGAACTCTCGATTCCATTGATTTGATAGATCCCTTTATTGACCGGCAAAAGCCCGGAGATAATGTTTACCAGGGTGGTCTTACCGCTCCCACTCTCCCCCACAAAGGCGATGGTTTCGTTGCGCTTGATTTTTAGATCAATATTTTTTAGCACTCTGGCATCATCATATTGAAAATCGACATTGGAGAGTTTGAGGGTTTGGATTTGCTCTGATAATTGCTGACTCCCTTTTTCCTCCCTATGCGCCCTCAACTCTTTTCCGAAAAGTGTCATATTTTCAAGGGAGCCGGAAACCGCCAGGAATTTGTTCCATCTGGTCTGCATTTGCATCAAATAACTCAATGCCCTATAAAAGAATACCAAACTCAGGATGATGGGTCCCAGATCCGATCCAAAAAAGGCAGTTTGGATATAGATCACCGATACCACCACGGCGATTAGGATGGGTTCCCTCCCGGCCGTCAGCAGGGCATCCAGCTTACCAATACGGGTGTTGCTGTCTTTGATCCTGTAAACTGATTCTTCCAACTTTTTCCCATACTTTTCGGAAGAACCTGTAGCTTTGAGGTACTTGAAGTTGGACACGTTCTGAATGATCAGACTTTGAAACACATTGTTTTCCCCTGTCAGCGTCCGGGAAATCCCTTTTGTATTTTTATATAGTTTGGTGTATAAGAAATTTGTGAGGATCCCCCCAATGGTCACCAAAAAAGCAAATTGGGCATCTATCCAAAAGGCAAAGCCCATATACACAGTTACCAGGATACCGTACTCAAAGGCCTTGAAGTAGTTGAAATAAGAAGCTATCATCCTATCCACTTCGCCCGTTAGAGTATTCTGAATCCTACCGATATCGGATTTCACAAAATACTCATAATTCAGGTTGTTGAGGCCCTTAATATTCTGGATGCGGATTTTCTTCATGAACCACTCCTGGACGTTCACCTTGTAAACCCCGGCGAAGTATTGGACCATGCCTTTGGAAAGGAAAAAAATCGCCATCAGAGCCAAAACAGTAAGCAGAGTAAATGGCAGACCTATGGAATTTATATAATCTACCAAGAATCCTAATTTCCCGAGGTCTTCGGAATTGGCTGCCGAAGGATTTCCCACCATTTGCAAAAGTGGCAGGAACATGGAAAGCCCAAAGCCATCCAGCACCCCTATAAAAATGCTGAACCCAAGCACCACAAACATCCTGTACCTTAAATAGGAATAAAAATAGACAAAGGTCTCAAAATATTTATTTATGATTCTTTTGATCAAATATTTGAAATTTAAATAGGTTTAGCTGGCATTCTCTGTATGTCTTGGTTTTCTTTAGTGCTTCTCTCCGGGATGCAGTAAAAAACCCGCGCAAAGGTAATTCTTTAAAATATTTCTTGACTCAAATTGGGGATTTTAGTTTAATTTTAAGATACATCTGCCAAGAAATGTACATTTCAAGAAGGAATGTCTTTTCAATCTATGCAAGGGTTAATCAGAAATAATATCATTGAAAGCAAAGTGCAAGTTCACTCAAAATTTCAATACTGGAAAGCCTGGTTTTTTAATCAAACTTCGTCCCGAAATAATTAAAATTGGATTACTTTCAGTGAAGTTATTTTAGAAAATTGCTCAGTCAATTTGATCCCAATCTACTTCCCTAAGGTTTCAGCATTAATTATCCTAAAATTTTTTTCAGATATATTGTGGAAATACTCATAAGTAGGGGCCAGGAGTTGGTAAAAACGACCCACATTTATTTTATATTTAGGGATTTCTATAGAGGTAATCTTAATAGGTGCTTTTAAATAAATCAAATTAACCAGAACAGAACTATAAAAAGAGACTATTTCACCCGGGATCGTGTTCTGTTCAAGGAAATATTCTTCAAAAATGGTGTCTGGTACTTTAATTTCAAAAATCCCGCTCAATTCTTTTACCACTTTATTACTCTCCCTCGGGTGCGGGAAATAGGTGATTTTATTATGGGACCCAGCTTTGAACTTCTTCAGGGTTTCCACATAATATTCGGCAGTGACCATCCCCACTGCGGACAAAGGTTGCCCAATAAAATAAATGCTTTCTTCATCCACCTCCTGCAAGATCGATGCCTTCATGCTTTTTATAACTTCTATCCTGTCATTCCCCGTTATTTTTAAATCCAGGGGTGAAATATAGGTCAGGTTCAGAATTTTAGGATTCTTAAAACCCAAAAGCTTATAAGCCTTGGGGAGATTTTTCCTGTTCTCATCGGAACCCTTGTTCCTAAAATGATTTACGGAAACCAATTGCAAACCGTCATAGAGCAAGATGGATGTGCAACTGTTTTCATATTCCGCCAATACGGCCAAATGGACGAGATTGGCATAGCTCCCTATATAAACTTTTGAAAAATGCGGGAACCTGAATTTCAATGCCAGGATTTTTACCCGTATCTTCAACAATTTTAGATAAACATCTTTATCTTCTGCCAAAGGGATTTTCCAGATATTAATTTGTTTCCAGTCTAAGCTTCTAACATGATGAAGTATTTTATTGGCTTCGTCTTTTGATTTTACCGTGAGCACCAAAACCGAATCATTCGCAATTGCCGGACTTCGGGAAAGGAAAAAGGCCTGGGAAGCTGTTGAAATAAGGACTAAAGAATTCGGCACGGTTTCATGGATTTGATTACCATACTTATTTTTTCAGATCTGAAATAATCCTTTTAATGGCGTAGTGATATGAATTTTCATTTACATTATAATTGTCCCTCATGAATTTCCTGACATAATCCTGGTAAGCGCTTTTATCGATTTCCATATTATCGAGTTGGCCAAAATCATTGTCCCCCATATCCACCACAGGTAGGTGAAGGTTCTGCTTATAAATTTCTATGGCATTTGCAATATGTTTGATCTGCCGTAAATGATCGTCTATTAAAAGGATGACCGGCTTATTGAAATAAACCGCCATTCCTATCGAGGTACTATAATGCGCGAACACGTAATCGGCGTTTTTTATCAGGCTATGGGAATTCCTCCTGCTACGTTCAAAATTTTGATACCTGTTTTTCAATTCTTCTTTTACCGCTTCACTCTCGGGATGTTCGGAAACGATGATTTTATCGAGGTTCAAATATTCCTTTAGCCCGAACAATGTTTTCTGGACATTATCATAATACCCGTCCGGATCTATTTTCCCCCGATATGCGATCGGCAAAATTTGGTCCAGGAACACCCCGACCCGCTCCTGGCCATCCACTATGGAAGTATCGGCCACTATCCTGTTCACATCGTCTGAATGCAGGATCAAAATATTGTCCCTCTCTACCGTAAAATAAGCCTTCAAGGGAAGATATATTTTCGTACTGCACATATAATAATCTGGCGTGTAATATGTACGGTTGTTTAGATATAGGGACCTAAGCAAGTGCCAGGGCAAAAATGCCGTGTTTTCGATGAATTTCCTGAAAAAGAGACGCAGCCCCTTTTCTTTTTTATAGGTAAACACGGAAGCCTTGATCCTAAAGGCCAGTAAACGGTCCTGTTTCCTGATCAAAATATCAAATGTACCTGAAAGTTTTTGGAGATAAGAATCATTGGAAATGTAAATTACCGGTGCATCCGGCAGGGAAGCTTTAAAATCATAAAGCCCTTGTTTGGAGCTTATGATCTTCCTGTGCTTCAACATAAAATCATCATCGGTCGTGGGATTGCCCCCATGGAGCTTGTGCAAATCCAACAGGATGATCTTGTGCCCTTCTTGTTCCAGCTTGTCCAGTTCAAAAATTTGGCGATGGGAATTCCGGAAAATCTTGGTAAAACAGAAAACAATGGTCATAATTAAATCTTACTTTTCTTTTATGATGGCCTCGGCAATTTTCCAATCCAGAGGGGAATCTATATCATGGGAGGATACTTCATCCATCACATATTTCCTTATTTTTTTGAATTCACCGAACTTTTGGTTTTTCAGGGCTTCGATCTTTATGATATAGATCGCCCCGTTGAATTCCCATACCCGGGGACATTCCTGCCGGGTGACAAAAGTCCCTTTTTTTGACCTTTCCAAAAAACCATCCTTATCGTCTTCCCACAGCACATAATAGGGGTTGCTGGATGTTTCTCTTACCGACACCAACATTTCGAGCTCCCCGGAATATTGGTCGATGGCCTCCCGAATGTGGTTCCCGGTCCTAAAGGGGGAAGTGGGCTGGAGCACCATGACATGGTTGGCCATGACCCCCCTTTGCTCCATGAATTTATTGGCGTGCAGCAAAACTTCGTAAGTACCGGCATTGTCCCGTGCCAACTCCGCGGGCCTTAGGAACGGAACCTCCAGCCCAAGGCCTTCCACCACTTTTTTGATTTCGGCGCTATCGGTGCTCACAATTATCTTATCGTCATCAAATACTTCCCGGGCGGCCTCGATGGTATATTGAATCAATGGCTTCCCGTTCAATTTTTTGATGTTTTTGCCGGGAATGCCTTTGGAACCCCCACGTGCAGGTATTACTACATACATTACTCTATGTGTTTGATGAATTCCTGTGCCTGCTTATAATCTCTTGGACTCCCTATATCTATCCAATATCCTATTATGGGATTGTGGATCAACTTCCCCCCTTCTTTCAGGACTTTATCCATTAAATCGGTAATATCGTAATACTGGTTTTTGGGGATTTTGGAAATCAATCCTTTGCTGAACATATAAATCCCGGCATTTGAATGATAAACGTAAGAAGGTTTTTCCCGGAACCTATCCACGACTTTTTTCTCATCGGCTTCAAAAACCGCATAAGGGACATCTATTTTATATTCAGTAGAAGCCACGGCCATATCTGCATTTTTCTCTTTCAAATCAAGGTAGATATCTTCAAAATCCACATTGGTGAACAAATCGCTGTTCATCAACAGGATGTGTTCCGATTGAAATTCATCGACTAGGGAAAGGGCCCCGGCAGTGCCAAGGGGGGTGTCTTCTTCTATATAAATGATCTCTATCCCCCTACTGCTGCCATCCCCAAAATGCTCCCGCACCTGCTCTCCGAGGTATTTGATGGAGATGTATATTTTCCGGATCCCGTAAGCAATCAACCTGTCGATGTTATGTTCGATGATAGGCCTGTCGCCCAAGGGCAACATGGGTTTGGGCACCGTATCGGTCAAAGGACTCAACCGCTTACCCCTGCCCCCTGCCATGATCATACATTCCAGGGGGAGAACGGCCTTGGTTTTTTCCAGGTCGATGATCCTGACCAGTTTTTTTTCCTTATCGAGGATGGGCAAGATCTTTATGTCCTTTTTCCTATAAGACTTTAGGTCTATATAACCTTCCCGCTCATATTCAAATATGAAATCAGGATTGCAAACTGCGGAAACTTTTTTGTTGATGTCCGCATCTTTTACCAGTGACCTCCTGATGTCCCCATCGGTAAGGGAGCCCAGGGTTCGCTGGTTTTCATCTACTACAAAAAGAATCAGCCTGCTCACATCACTGAGATATAAAATCTTGTTCAGTTTTTCTAAAGCATTCAAAATATTTTTATCCTCCTGGATGAGTAAATTTTCGATTATCATAGTTGAAATTTAATATCATAAAATTTTTTCTTGATACCCGAAGTGGCGGGTTTTACAATGACATCCATAATTTTTGCTGTCGTATTTCCACTGCCATATACCTGTTCCTGGGTTTTGATCTCATCCAGAAAAGATTTGTCAAATGCTTTTTTCAAGGCCTTATCGATTTCGGTCACAGCACATGCCGTATTCAGAACGCTTTTAGGCGACACACGGCCTTTTTGCCGATCCCCAATATTTATAGTCGGGACATGAAAATAAGGTACTTCCACGATCCCACTGGAAGAATTTCCCACCACGGCATCCATATATTTCAAGGCCGAAAGGAACCGTAGGTGCCCTAGTGATTTGAAGGCAACAGACTTATCCCTGTTCTTGGAAACATAGTCTTTTATCATATCATTTATGATTCTGCCACCTTTATCTGAATTGGAGAAAGTAAAAATGAAGTGGGTATCGACCAAATTTTCCAAGGATTCCAAAATGATTTGAAATTGTTCTTCGGCAGAATCATTTTCAAGGGTAACGGGATGGTAGGTAATTAGAATGTTCTTTTTTCCCAATTTAAAATCAATCGCTTCCTCCAGTTCGTTCCTCGATAGCAGTTTCAGATTTTGAATGGCATCTATACTGATAGCACCAACATTGAACACTCTCTCAGGCGATTCCCCTAATTGAACGATTCTTCTTCTATAAATTTCTGTGGAAGGGAAATGCCAATAGCTCATTTTAGTGATAGCGTGGCGAATGGCCTCATCATATGCTCCTTCCGTAGTGTCCCCTCCATGAATGTGCCCGATGGGTATATTGGCAATCATAGCGGCTGTGGCCGCTGCGAGCATTTCAGAACGATCCCCTAATATAATTACCAAATCTGGTTCCAATTCCTGAAAGGCATCTGCAAAACCTATCAAAGCCAGACCTACCGATTTGCTTATGCCCGATGCCGTATCAGAAGAAAGAATACATTCTATCCTTTTATCGATCTTGAAACCATCTTTCTCTATTTCGTTGACCGTCAATCCAAATTCCGGCGAAAGGTGCATGGCAGTAACAAAAAGCTGCATATCCAGTTCCTCATGGGCTTCTATTTGTTTCAACAAAGGTTTTAGCAGGCCATATTCAGCTCTGGTTCCAGTAATAACCGCTACTTTTTTCACTTAATTTCAATTAAATCGTCCACATCAAAATTTTTATGTGCCTTTTTTCCTATAATTTTGTCCCATTCCATTGGGTTAATACCAGAACCAGGCCTCTTTACCCCTAAGTTATGGATAGTGAACTCTTCGCCCTCATGAATATCCATAACAGCAACAATGCTCTTTCTCGCGATCAATTTATTCTTTGACTCTGACGGGGACGGCTCCTTGATTCCCGAACCACTTATGGCTTTTTCAATGTTCCTGATGGCACTCACCATATCTTTAAGCTCAACCGGTTCCAACGAAGCCCCATGATCAGGTCCCGGCATGGTCCTGTCCAGGGTAAAGTGTTTTTCTATAACGCTGGCACCAAGGGCTACGGCAGCCGTGGGTACTTCAATTCCCAAAGTATGGTCTGAATAGCCCACCCGGACATCCAATTCCTCCCTGATGTGCAACATGGCTTTCAAGTTGACATCTTCCATGGGCGTTGGATATTCTGTATTGCAATGGACAATAGTTATTTGGTCTTTTCCCAATCCCTCTCCCCGTAAAACTTCAAAAGCGTTTTTTACCTCTTCCATATCGGCCATTCCGGTGGACAAAATCACATCACGACCAAAAGCGGCAACCTTCCTCAAATAAGGCAAATTGGTAATCTCCCCCGAAGGGATCTTATAAAACTCCGGATGTAAGCTTTCTAAAAATTCAAGGCTTGGTACGTCAAAACCTGTCGATAAAAAACCAATCCCCATAGAATTGCAATAGTTTTTTACCACAGAAAAATCTTCATAAGACAGCTCAAGCTTTTTCACCATATCGTACTGAGACTCTTCCCTCCCTGTACTTTTTTCCTGATAGCCTGCTTTTTTTGCGTTTTTGGTAAGGTTCAGTTCGGTTTTAAAGGTTTGGAATTTCACGAAATCGGCACCCGCTTTTGCCGCTACTTCTACCAGTTTCTTGGCGTTTTCAAGGCTCCCGTTATGGTTTACCCCTGCCTCGGCTATAATTATGACCTTCTTCATTCTTGGTTTTTTAAAAATAAAATCGTGGCATCCCCATCTATGACCACTTCTTCATCCCGGGTAACCCAGGTACGCAATTTTATAATGGGCTTGTCCTCTCTTACCGATTTTATTTCCACATGGGCGGTAACGGTATCCCCAATAAAAACCGGGGCTTTAAAATTTGTGTTTTGATTCATATAAATGGTCCCGGCTCCCGGCAGGTCCGACCCTAAAATCCCTCCAAAAAGTGAGGCCACAAATGGCCCCTGCACAATGCGTTTCTCAAAGCGGGATTTTAGTGCATACTCCTTGTCAAAATGGATAGGATTTTCATCTTTGGAAAGTTTTGAAAAATCAAGTACATCCTTTTCTGAAAAAGTTTTGGTTAAACTTCCTTTTTGGCCCACCTCAAAGTCTCCGTATTTGTTATACTGCATATTTTGAAATATGGATTAGGGTTTAACATATTCAAAATGTGAAGGGATAATGTTATGTTTTTCATAAATTTCCTTCTCCATGGATTTAATCGTATTTGGTTTTCGGTCTTTGATCCTTCTTGCAGGGGCTCCCATGTAGATACCCCAGGGTTCCAAATCTTTGGTCACTAAACTCCCGCTGGCCACTACTGTGCCTTCCCCAATGGTAATCCCTGGGTGTAAAATGGCATTGGTGCCTATAAAAGAATGTTTTCTGCATATCACATGGGACCTGTAATGAGCGCGATATTCCTCTGGTACCAGCGGGCTTGGAATCCCTTCCCCGGAGATAATATCAGATCCGGTAATGATCCTGACCCCGGCACAAATCCCCACAAAATCTTCCAAAACACACAGCCCGCCCCCGGCTATTGACACGTGGTTGGCCACGTGCACAAAATTTCCTATATATACCCCCAAACCTCCCGAAATCATGGTAAATTCGCTGAGCCGAACATGGTTTTTGATGGAAAACGCCCCTTCGTTGATCAAGGAAATTGGTTCGAAAATTTCAACCTTAGTGCCAACTTCTTTAAAATTCCTCTTCATATCTGCTTATATTTTGAATTTGCGAACACTACTCGGTACATTGACGATTCTATCCTCCAGATATCGGGTATTTTCCTGTCCGTCCCTAAAACAGTTTTCATACATAGGTAATTTATACATCAATTGCCATATTGGCCTGGTCATTACCTTGGCACCATTGGTGAATTCAAGAAAAGAATCCCTCTCCTTCTTGTCAGCCATTTCTAACGCCATCAGCCAATAATTTGCTTTGGTATTGGGGTTTTCGGTCCTGAACCTGATGCTGAAGCTTTCAAAAAAATCGGCATATTCAACTGCCAGTTCCCTTTTGCTTTTTAAAAACACCCCAAGATTTTCCAATTGCGCGCAAGCCAGGGCCGCATTTAAATTGGGCATCCTATAATTATAACCTAACTCATCATGAACATATTCATAAGAATGGGGCTTCTTTGCAGTCGTGGTAAGGTGTTTCGCTTTTTCCCCAAGTTTTATTTCGTTGGTCACCAATGCGCCGCCACCGCCACTGGTGATGATTTTATTCCCATTGAAGGAGAACGCCCCAAATTTACCAAAACTACCCGTTGGCCGTCCCTGGTATTCACTGCCCAGGGATTCCGCGGCATCCTCTACCAGCGGGATATTCCATTTACCGCAAATTTTTAGCAGTTCTTCGAGCTGCACAGGAAAGCCAAATGTGTGCATGGGCAGGCAGGCAGCTATTTTGTTCCCTGTCTTTTTATTATAACAGCCATCTTCCCTTAGTTCCCCGTATTCTTCCAAAAATGTTTGTACCGCCTTTGGGGACAGGCCCATCGTATCCAGGTCCACGTCCAGAAAAACCGGTTTGGCATTGTTGTGGGCAATGGCATTGGCAGTGGCCACAAAGGTAAGGGCCTGTGTGAGCACCTCATCCCCGCGGTTGACGCCCACCAAACGTAGGGCCACCTGGATAGCGGAAGTTCCATTCACGACCGCCACCGCTTTTTGTGACCGGGTGATGTGCTGCATCATTTCTTCAAACTTATCCACATAAGCACCCACAGATGAAACAAAAGTGGAATCTATGGTTTCATTGACGTACTTCTTTTCGTTCCCGATGAAGAGGGGTTCATGCAGTGGGATGAAATCCTGTGACTGGTACAGCTCCCGTATAAATTCTATGGTGTTTTTTGCTTCCCGCATCACATTTTGGAATCTAAATATTTACCCGTTTCCTTATGCCCAAAGTCGGGGATCATTTTATGGAAGAGATCCACGATTTCGTTTTTCTGCCAAATTCCCCTGTTCCGCATACCAGCTATCTCTTTCTCGAATAGCTTTAGTTTTTCCTCCTCGATATGCAATTCATTTTTTATTGCCCCAAGGTTTAGAAAAGTGGCCAGATCCAGGACTTCCCTATCTGTATAAAATTCCTCAAAATCCTTTTCGCCGGTAGTATCGCTTTTTGTGAAATAACAGGGCCATTTTCCCGTTTGGGGAAGCGTCGCCATCAAATTCCGGGCTTCTTCTTCGGAATCGCATTCGTATGCTTTATAGCCTTTTGCCGCTAGAAACCGGACGGCAATTTCAGAAAACTTCACCAAATGAAGGTCTTCATTGAGCTTAGGGAAGAACACGTCCCTATTTTCACCAAAAATGCAGGACATCAAGCACAGTTCCCCTGATTCCTGTGGGGTCACAAAATACCTGCGCACATCGTTGGGCGCCACAATGGGTTGCCTTTTTTCCAACCTTTGGTTGAATCCGTGCAGAAGTGACCCGTCTGAAAAAGCGACATTGGCAAACCTTGCCGTGGAAATGGGGATTTCCCTGCTCCTCCGCATCAGGAACATTTCCATGATGCGTTTGGATGCCCCCATCATGTTTACCGGATTGGCAGCTTTGTCTGTAGAGACGCAAAAATATTTCTTTGTGCCGTGGGCTATACTTTGCTCAATGGTTCTATCGGTATTAAAAACATTGACATCTATCATGCGCATAAGAGTAAATGGATCCTTTTCACTCCTAACATGTTTTAAAGCTGACAGATTCAGTACGTAATCATACTGGCCATCAGCTTTAATAAAAGCTTCATATTCTCTAGAACCAATATCAAGAGCAAAGGTTTTAAAGTCTCCATTGATATAACCAAAAGAACTTCTTATATCTCTTACCAGCTCCACCATATTGTTTTCACTGATGTCAACCACGTGAAGCTTCGCCGGATTTCTCTTAAAAATTTCTTTAGTAACAGCTTGTCCTATGGAACCGGCACCACCCAAAACCAAAAATGAAGATTTTGAAATAGTGTTTTCTAGTTCATATCTATTAATTTCTACGTCTTGCTGAAAAAGCTCGGAATCTCTCCCGATAAGAGATAAAATATTCATGGAAAACTACACTTGGCATTATATAGGTGCGAAAGTACTGATTCCTTTAATCTTTCTTTGCATAAAAAGAACTAAAAAAATATTAAAAGGTGCTTTCAACCTTCTAACACTAAAGTAACTTGGTGTACTCCATCGTATTAATAGTATGGATGCAGTTGTCCTGACCCTATTTAAAAAAGTTGCGGGAGTTACACTTTAACAGATAATAATCCTTAGCGCGACTTAACCTTTCTTAAATCCTTCATTTAGCTCAAAAAATATGAATTTAGCCAGGTCATCTTCCAACTCATAATAAAAAGGTAGTCTCACCACAGTATCACTATAGTGGTCTGAATTTTCAATCTTCTCCCGTCATGTTTGTCTTTATAGAACGGACTCTTGTTCAGACTTAAATAATGAAAGACAGCAAGAATCCCGTTGACTTTAAGGTGATCCAGAATTCTGTTCCTTTGCCCCAGATCGTAACATACTAAATAGAACATATGGGCATTGTTGGTCGCAAATCCAGGAATCTGCGGCAGTGGATTTGTTTTTCTACCGCCCACTCCTTTAAATTTCATAATATCTGTTCCAAAGCAGGTGTCTTTTCGCCTGTATATCTTCCAGGTTCTCCAGTTGAGCCCACAAAAATGCAGCAATAATTTCGGAAGGTAAAAAGGAACTAACAACATTTACCCCATTATATTTTATCCACTTCTTCTTTAAATATTGAGTTCCTGTTGGTCCTTTTCTCTAGATAATTTCTCTGAAATCATTTTCATTGAACTGACTAGAATTAATTGAAATTTATTTGATATAATAATTTAATTCCAGAGCTTTAACCAGTTGGAAACCCGTTTTACTAAGTTTCTGTTCTATTAAGCTACCAGTTAAATCTGAAACTTCAGGATAAGAACTAATTAGAAATACTGCAACTTTTGAATTCCCATCTATCTTCTTTTTCAATTCCTCAAAAAAATCTGGTTTATCCACCGGCTGGAAAAAGGAGATAATCTCGAAAGAGGTCTCTGGATACAAGTAATGAAAAATATGAGCTTTATCTCCGTAGAAATAAACCTTCACTCCCTTTGATTTCAGGTTTTTCACAATTGTATCCACCTGTTCCAGATATCCAGCTCTTTCACTATTTGTATGAATCGGTGAAAGTTTTTCCAGCCGGAGCTCTTCGTTTAGTACGAGAAGATTCTTATCCTCATAGATCCCAAAGATCTTAGTGACAATTGCAAACGGAATAAGTACTGCTATGAGGATGAACCAGTATTTTTTATTTCTTAATTCTGATACGCTCAAAACAAAAGGCACAAGTACAAGAAGGGAGTACATCTTTAATAGCCCAGTATTGGAACCAAAAGGATTAATAAACAGAAATAACAGAAACAAGTATAGAATCAAAATTTTATATGACAACTTCTCTTTTCGCGCATTAAAAATTTGACTAAGACATAAAGCGATTGCCGCAGCCACTAAAAACATAGAATAATTGGCTGAGTATTTTGTGTAGCCTACAAGGAAGATCAGGCAGAAACCAAAAAACAGAAAAAAGATGAATTCCTTGAAGAGGGGAAAATTTGAAATGTTTAATTTGCGATAAGCCCAGAGTCCTGTTAGAATGATGACAATGTATGCAACTAACCTAATTGCATCTTTAAAATAGTTAGAGAACAGCAGGAGGAGATCATGGGATTCTGAATTGGAAGTAGCGACAACAAATTGTTCCCAGCTGCTATAGTACAAAAAATAGCCCAAGACAGTAAAAAGACAGGTGAATATCAGGAATGTTCCCGGCCTTGCCAATTGTTTCAAGGTCCAACCCTTTTTACACACTCCTTCTGAGACAAATAAGAAAAAGAAAATGACAGGAACGGCTAATATGTTGGGAAGTCTTATCAAAACTGCAGCTGCACAAACAAAAGCAAGAAGAAAAATTAAATAAAATTTCGAAACCCGGTGATAAAGAAGACTTAAAGAGAAAAGTAAGGAGAGGATAAAAATACTCAAGGTATCATAGCCTAGAATATTTAACTCGAGTTTCCTAAAAAATAAAAAAGAGGAGCATAAAATAAGTCCTTAATTTTGAGATATCTAACTTCAAAATGTACTTATCATGCTCCAGGACAAAGTTATAGCAATTTATTGTTTGA